>JAEEGK010001502.1_pt1 | contig 58602 bp, 44 predicted proteins | sample 8958771 | NCBI WGS metagenome assembly JAEEGK01 (sample SAMN16246547, study PRJNA631951) | gut metagenome | biome: gut microbiome; feature: rumen; material: SC-attached | host: Bos | place: Iran: Karaj | collected 2018-10 | reverse complement strand
CAAGCAGCATGGGATTATTATTGTACTTGACTACGGGATCGGTGAAAGGAAACTCAAGATTGAAATCTCCAATCGCCAGTTTGAAAACCACTATGAGATTAAGAACTATCTCGGCCTCCAGATGCGTGTCATGGTAAAAGAGGATATGTTCGCCCACAAACTTTGTGCTCTTCTTGACAGGACCGAGATAACAAGCAGGGACGTTTTCGACTGCTGGTTTTTCCTGAAGGAAAGGACCCCGCTCAATAAAGCCATCGTCGAGTCACGTATGGGGATGCCCGTCGAAGCGTATCTGGATAAGTGTATTGACTGTGTCCGGAGGATTTCTGAGAAGAACTTAATCAGCGGTCTGGGCGAACTGACCGAGGGTGAAACGAAGACTTTCGTACGTCACGGACTGAAAGATGAACTGATTGCTTTGCTGACCCTTTTTAAGGCCTTCCCGTCATTTACTTAATACGGCATTCCCCTCCTCCCCTTCCGCACCGACGGGTGGGATGATCTCGGGGAGTGAAGCATTTCAGGAATACAAAAAAGTAGACGACATATACCATCATTTCCCCTCCGGTCCGGTTTGTTTTTTTATTTGTTTTTGACAAATTACAAAATATAATTATTTTTGTGGCGATACAGAAACGTTATGACTCGATGGAATGATCAGATATCGGAAGTTTCTTCCCAAAAACTGGATGTCCTTAACCAGGAAATCTGGGAAACTGGCTTTACGACTCATTCCCTCACAGAACTTGCAAGACTTACAGAGGAGGTTAACAATGGCACCACGTTATTTGAACGAATTCCACAAGCGCAACAGCCTGGCTTGTCGCTCGGATCTGAAATCCTCTGCGCGGCAGCCGTTATCTGTAGAGGATGTCCTGAAACAGAGTCAGAGACTCGGGAGATCTACCGCACGTCAGATCTCATCGGAGACGGACTTGTTCAGGAAACGTTCGTAGAGCAATGGTCACGCATCGTTGGATGTTGGTTCGATGATGCGCGTCTTTATTTGTCATCGCTCTCTCAGGCTTATGACATTGGAACCGAAAGCACGGTTTTCTTTGACGTTCCACACAGACTGGTTCGTAAATTTATAACGCTTAAGCACTATAATGTCCTGCGTCTGGCATTAGACCGCATCATTATTCATAATGCCATTTTCCCCAATGCGTATATGCGTGTTATCGGGTTCGGCCGGGATGAGGATGCCTCTTTTGGCGTCCTTGTTGAACAACCCTATATTGAGGGTTCTCCTGTTTCAGAAGAAGAAAGATGTCTTTTTATGCATAGTATGGGCTTTGACGATGCTGGTGAAGACTATGGTATGCATTTGAACTATAAAACGCCTGAGCTATACATTGGCGACCTGAACGAATTCAATCTTCTTAAAGGGGAATCCGGTATCCATGTGTTTGATTGTGATTGCCGTCTGAATACTCCATCACTGGGTTGTGGCGGAATATGGACTATCCCGTATTTCACATGCGGGAAGTGATTATAGATTAAAAAGTGGTTTTTCTCTTTGTGAAAGATAGATTATTTGCTATCTTTGAGTCACTTATGAGAAAAACTATTCTAATCCTGTCATTCCTACTAGTGGGCCTTCTCCCTTCTATGGCCCAGGTGGATACTGTTGTTGTCAACACTTATTCGAAGGCTGTCGGCAAAGTCGAGCAGCTCCCGGCGTCGTGGGGTAAGATGAAGATGCACCGCCTCGGCGACCCGAAGGACATGCTCGTCGCCCAGCCCATGAAGGATCTCACCTACATCCGTTTTGCCGATGGTTTCCGCATGGACTTCGTGAACGGTGTCCCGGTGCGGGACAATTTGCTCAGCTGTCCCACCATGAAAACTGTGAACAGTAAGATTCTGGCCGAAGGATTCGTGCGCCTGAACAAGGACGAACTGAAGACTTTTCTGGGAGACCGCGTCTATAGCCTTGGGTATCGTCCGGACTATATTATGTATAAAGTCGGTGGCTGGCAGTTGGGTATAGGAAGTGTCTTCTTCTTTATGGGCGGTTTCGGCGCCTTGAGACCCTCGTTGTTGGAGAAGGAATATCACTCAGATACAGGTTATGACGCGCCCGCGACCCTCGAGTTCCTTTACTATGCGGGAGCCATGGCGGTTTCCGGCCTGGTGTCGATGAAAATTGGATATCAATCCACGAAAGAAGCCGTCGCAAAGAGGGCCGATATGAATATCATGAGTCGGCAGGCCGCACGGAAGGAGTTCTGGCTGGGCCTCGCCGGTATCGGCGCAGGCGTGGGCGTCATGGCCCTGGGCCGTATTGATTGGCAGAGGCATTATAAGGCTGGGGATGAAAGATTCCCGATCGAGTCCGTAATCCTGATGGCCGGTGGTGCCCTCCTTTCCAACATCAGTACCTCCCATGCGATTCGTGGCCTCATCCACATGTCGGCCCAATCCCGCTACAACGCCCGGCTCACCGTAGCCCCCAACGGCCTTGTCTTGAATTTCTAACTTGATTCTCCGTATATGAAAAAAACTATTCTTCTGTTGTTCTTCCTTTTGATGGGCTTCGTTCCGTCTATGGCCCAAGTAGATACCGTAGTCGCAATGAACCACTCGACGGCCGTCGGTAAAGTCGAAGAGCTTCCCGCTTCCTGGAGCCGGATGAAGATGCAGCGCCTCGGCGCGCCGGAGGGCAAGTCCCTTTCCTGCCGCATGAAGGAACTCTCCTACATCCGTTTTGCCGATGGTTTCCGCATGGACTTCGTGGGCGGTCGCCCGGTTCGGGATAACCTCCTCAGCTGTCCCACCATGGTAACGGAAGACAATAAGATTCTGGCCGAAGGTCTGGTACGCTTGAACAACGAAGAACTGAAAGTACTCCTTGGAGATCGCACTTACACCCTTGGCTACCGTCCGGCTTCGACCGTGTTCACGGTGGGCGCTTTATAGTGCGGTATCGGTGTTGCCGAGTTTATTTCAAAGGCCGGCTTCTTCGCGTTCAAATTTGAAAGGATCAGAAACGAGTATTATTCTTATGATGGTTTCCCGGGATTCATTTTCGCTTACGACTATTTCTATGCTTCCATGGCGATAGCCGGTCTGGTCTCCATGAGCATGGGACGTCAAGGTGTAAGAGATGCCCTTGCACAAAGGGACAGAATGGATTTCATAAGCCGGGATCAAGCGAAGAAAGAATTCTGGTGGGGTCTTGCCGGTACAGGTGCCGGTCTGGGGCTGGTGGCCCTGGGCTGCTATGATTGGGACAAAAATAACAGGGCAAAGGCCGAAAGGTTCCCCGCAGAGTCCATCGTCATGATGGCCGGGGGCGCCCTCCTCGCCAACATCAGCGCATCCTTTGCCGTTCGCGGCGGGGTCCACCTCCTGGCGCATTCACGGTATAATGCCATGGTTACAGTGGCACCGAATGGTCTTGTTATAAACTTGGTAATGATGCAAAAAACAGTTGGTGGCGGCCGCCGCGAGGAGGGCCGTTTCTAGTAGCCCACCGCAGCGGTGAGCCGTAGCCGCCGAGCTTGGTTGTGCGAGGCGGCGTCACCTCTTCTTCTTTCCCTTTTCAGCGTTGAAGTTCAGGTACCATTTTACGAAGTTTTTATGGTGTTCTAGAGAGAGTCCCCGGTGTATTCTCATATGATCTTTGATGTGGCCAAAGAAAGACTCAAGTCCATTCGAAGTCCTTGGAACATCAGGATGATTGATGAACTGGAACATATCTGGCAGCGCATGCCAGATGTGGAAGTAAGCCTTGCGGATAGTATCGTGTGTATATGACTTTTCTCCGGTAATCGGAGAGACAGTTTTTTCTTTCAAGAACTCTGCGTACTCATCGTACCAGTCGCTCAAACAACGCTTCCAATAAAGTTCATCGTTATGTGTCTTTATCCTGCTGATCTGACAGACTAATCGGCGTAGTTCAATACCTGCAGCACTCTTCGGATGCTGGGTAATCCAGTTTAGGCACTCGCGTTCTATGTGAGCTAAACATCTCTGTCTTATTGCATTAGGAAAAACATACTTAACTGCTTTGATGATGTCTTGTCCGCCGTCAGAAGTAACACTCTCAACTCTGATTTTCATCCTACGAAGAGCTTTTAAGTCGGCAATAATCTCCACCTCTCTCTCGTCATCGGTAAGCCGATAGAAAAGAGTAGCCTTGATATTATCAGCCCGATAGACAATCAGGCAAACCTTATTTGGGAACCATGTCCCGTCTATCAAAAGGTTGACTTTTTCATACTTCCGGATCTTCCAGGATGGGGCTTCTTCAAGGTACTCATAGAACCAAGTCTTGAGTTGGCGAACACTGTATCCGCTCATTAAGGATATTTGTTCTATCGTCTGCTTTCCCTCAATCCACCAACGGAACCAGACGAACCTATTCTTGTGACTGATATCTTTCCTACGGGCTGTGAAAAGACTTCCACAGTTGTTGCATTTATAGCGCTGATGACCGCATTGTTTTCCCCACTTTATCGTATCTAAAAAGCCACAATATGGACATCTTTCTCGCCTTGTTTTAGCCATAAAAAAAGTAGTTAGATGAAATGCGTTTCATCAAACTACTCATAAATATCTATATATCAAAAAGTTTAATGGCGTATCACCAACTACTTTTTGCACCTATACCTCAAAGATCTTATCGGGCTTATCCCCCGCTCGAGACTTGATGACCTCAAATGCTTTGCAAACATAAGAACTGACTCCCTCTTACGTCATGCCCGGCCTTATCGTCATGCCCGGCCCCGACCGGGCATCTCTATACTATTATACAAATTATGTCGATACTTCAGGCAATATTTTGCATCTTTGGGATTTATAGGGTAAAACAGTGCTATCATGAAAACCATAAAGAAAATCATTTTGGGCATCGGCCTGATTGCGGGCTCCCTGCTTACGTCCTGTCAGAAGAACGACGTGGATTACAGTATCCTTTATCCTACGGCCCTTGTGACGGTAAAACCCAATGACGACAATAGCCGTTTCACCATGCAGCTGGACGACAAGACCGTCCTGAGACCGATCAACCTGAAACAGTCTCCTTTCGGCACCAAGGAGGTGCGGGCTCTGGTCAACTATCGTCCGGCCAATGACAATGAGAAGCTTCTCGGCGTCAGCGACCCGCAGGTCTATGTGCATTGGATGGATTCCATCCTCACAAAGGCTTCGGCTGCCAACCTGGGCGCTGAGCAGAATGTTCAAAAGTACGGGAACGACGAGGTGGAGATTGTGAATGACTGGGTTACCGTCGTAGAGGACGGTTACCTCACCCTCCGCTTCCGTACCTACTGGGGCAGTAAGACCCATACCGTAAACCTGGTTTGTGACGGAGATGCCGAGAACCCCTATCATGTCACATTCTATCACAATGCCAACGGAGATTTCCGCGGACGTGTCGGTGACGGGATGGTGGCCTTCCGCCTGTCCGACCTGCCCGACACGGACGGCAAAACCGTGGACCTGACGCTGGAATGGAACTCCTTCAGCGGAAAAAAACACACCACCTTCAAATACTGCACGCGAAAGGAGTAAGAAGTGTTATTGAAAATCGGAGATAAAGAGGGACGGCTGGCCAGAAGACTGCGTAACGGGGAACCCGGTGCGCTGCGGGACTTCTATACCCTTTATGCCGATTATATGTCAACCGTGTGCGGCCGCTATGTTACGGACCGGGACGATGCGAAAGACGTCATCCAGGACTGCCTCGTCAACATCGCCGCCAAGGTGGGAGATTTCGAATACCGGGGTCCGGGTTCCCTGCAGGCGTGGGTGACCCGGATCGTCGTCAACCAATCCCTGAAATACCTCAAAGCCAGGAAATCACATGAGTTCACCCGCCTCGACCAGGATGTCCCCGACGAGGCCGAAGAAGACGGCCCGCCGCTGGATGACATCCCGCCCGAGGTGATCTACCGGATGATCCGCGAACTCCCCGACGGCTACAGGACCATCTTCAACCTGTACGTCTTTGAGGGAAAAAGCCATCAGGAGATAGCGGAGCTGCTGGGAATCAAGCCGGGGACATCGGCCTCCCAACTGTTCAAGGCCAAGAATATGCTGGCCAGGAAGATACGGGATTACAAAACGAAAGGATTATGAACGAGCAATGGTTGAAAGACATACGGAACAAGGTGTCGCAGCATAAGGAACCCGCTCCGGTGTTCTCCGCCGGGGAATGGGACGCCATCGCCGCGTCCATCCCTCCGAAGAAGGCCGTCCTGTTCCCCGGCTGGGCGCGCGTAGCCGTAGCTGCTGCCGTGCTGCTGGGTGTCATCGGCCTGGGTCTGCGCCTGCAACGGCCGATTGCGCCGGAGAAAATTGCCTCGCGCCCGATTCCGGTAGAACTGGTGACGGAGGAATCCCTGGAAAGGCTCCCCGTTCAGACCGCCCGGCACGAAAAGGTCAAGGCCGATGCCGCCCCCGCCCAGGAAGACGGGCCGATGGTCAATGATCCGCAGTCCCAAAACGAGGTCCAGGAATCCGTTAACGAGACTCCGACGCCCCAAAAAGATACCCCGAAGCCTGTGACGGAATGGGAAGACCCCTGGCCGGAAGAATGGCCCAGGGCCGATCAACCCCGTCGGGCCAGCCGCCTGACAGTGCAGGCTTTCGTGTCCGGGGCCGTCGGCTCGCAGGCGACGCTCTCGCCCCGGATGCTTTCCGCCAGTGTCATCGGCGCGGAAACGAACAAGCTTTCGACCAACTCCGGTGTACTGGAAACGGTGGGAGATACAAAGATTGACGTGAGCCACCGGATCCCCATCCGGGTGGGGCTTACCCTTGGTTACGGCCTGGGCGGCGGATGGAGCCTGGAGAGTGGCGTGGCCGTCAGCTATCATTTCTCCGAATTCAAGACGGGTGACGGTTTCTATACTTCAACCACGAATCAGGAACTGCTGTTCATCGGCCTTCCGCTGAATCTGAACTATCGTTTCACCCGCTGGAACCGCCTTGGCGTGTATGCTTCGGCCGGTGGCCTGATGGAAAAACTCGTTTCCGGATCCTCGTTCACGACCGGTTCCGACACCCGGGAGCGTGTGGGTATGAAGGCCCTTCAGTTATCGGTGAATGCCGGTCTCGGCCTCGATTACCGACTGACCCGTGGCCTCAGCCTTTATGCCGAGCCGGGCCTCCGCTACAGCTTTAACAACGGCAGCGGCCTCACCACCATTTACACCGACCGTCCGCTGGATTTCAATCTTACAGTGGGTCTGAGAGTACATTTTTCAAACTGACCTGCGACGGAAAGCCCCGTCACCTGCGACGGAGTACACATATACAAAAGTGACGATGAGCCGGGCATGACGTAACAAGGGCCGGAATTCCATTGCGGAACTCCGGCCCTTGTTGTGTTGAATGATTTCGAATTAGAAGTTAATGGCGAGGCCGAGGCCGTAGCCGGCGGAGCAGCCGGTGAGGTTGACGGAGACCTTGGACTGTTGCTTCTTGTTGTAGTCGTTGGCGATCCAGTTCATGCGGCTCTTACCGATGATGGTCAGGGGGATACCGGCGGCCAGGGCGCAGTCACCAAGGACCAGTAGCGTGGCGCCGCACACGACACCTGTCCATAGCGGGTCTTCTCCGGGTCTATAATTGATGTTGTTCAGTTGGTTGCTGGCAATCCCGGCGACGCAGGCTACATACGAGACAAGGCCCACGCCGGCACCGATGGCGCCCCAGAGGATGAGTTTCTTACCGACATTATACTGCTTGTTGGCACCCACATAGGTGGCGTTGTAGATCTCGTTGCCGATGATCTGGCGCAGTTCGGCGCTGTCGATGGCATTGCCGTCCTGATCGTAGAACTGGCCTTTGCTCACGGAGAGATAGTCGGGCATGATCTGGGCATGCGCATAGCTCACGCCCAGCGCGAGAAATGCGATCAAAAGGATAAGATAGCGTTTCATAATAGGTTTTAGAGTTGTTTGTATCACAAATGTACAAAATAATTGGTAACTTTGTGGAAATAGATTGCATAATGAAACAAAAATACGCGTTGGTTACAGGGGGGTCGAGAGGAATTGGCAGAGCCATCTGCCTCAAACTTGCAGAAATGGGATACCCTGTAATAGTAGGATGTCATTCTAACCTGAACGCTGCACAAGAAGTATGTGATGCCATCGCCCAAATGGGCGGAACCGCATCCGTGATGAAGTTCGACGTGGGAAACAAAACCGAAGTCGAAACGGCCCTGGGGGAATGGGAGCAGTCCCACCCGGATGATTATATCGCCTGTCTGGTCAATAACGCAGGGGTCGCCCATGACAACCTGATGTTCATGATGACGGATTCCGACTGGGAGTCTGTCATGAATACGTCTGTCAATGGCCTCTTTTACGTGACCCGTTACCTGCTGCCCAAGATGATGGCCCGCGGCCACGGGGGACACATCGTGAACATGTCCTCCCTCTCCGGCCTCAAAGGCCTCGCCGGCCAGACCAACTACTGCGCCGCCAAGGCCGCCGTCATCGGCGCCACAAGGGCCCTGGCCCAGGAAACCGCCAGCCGTAACGTGACGGTCAACGCCGTCGCCCCCGGCTTCATCACCACCGACATGACCAAAGACCTCCCCGAGGAGGAACTGAAGAAAATGATCCCCATGAAGCGTTTCGGCAAGCCCGAGGAAGTGGCCGAACTGGTCGGCTTCCTATGCTCCGACAAAGCCTCTTACATCACCGGGGAAGTCATCAGCATTAACGGAGGGTTGTACTAATGAGAAGAGTCGTCATCACCGGCATGGGCATCTGGTCCTGCCTGGGAACCAGCATCCAGGAAGTCAAGGACTCCCTGTATAACGGAAAATCCGGCGTGGGCGTAGAGCCCGAGAGACTGGAGTACGGATTCCAGTCGCCCCTGACCGGCATCGTCCCCAAACCCTCGCTGAAAGGCGTCATCGACCGCCACCTGCGCCGCGGCCTGTCCGAAGAGGCCGAGTACGCCTTCATGGCCAGTTCCCAGGCCCTGGAGATGTCCGGCATCGGCGACGAATACCTGGACAGCCACGAGATCGGCTGCATCTTCGGCAACGACTCGTCGGCCAAGCCCGTCATCGAAGCCGAGCGCATCATGCAGGAAAAGAAGGACACCGAGTTGCTCGGCCAGTCCTTCATCTTCCAGGCCATGAACTCCACGGTGAACATGAACATCAGCACCATCTTCCGGCTCAAGGGCATCAACTTCACCGTCAGCGCGGCCTGCGCCAGCGGAAGCCATTCCATCGGCCTGGCCTACCTGTTCATCAAGAACGGCCTGCAGGACATGATCCTGTGCGGCGGCGCCCAGGAGACCAACTACTATTCCATGGCCTCCTTCGACGCCCTCGGCGCCTTCTCCAAGCAGGCCGATGACCCCGCGAAGGCCAGCCGCCCCTTCGACCGCGACCGTGACGGCCTCGTGCCCAGCGGCGGAGCGGCCGCCCTCGTCCTGGAAGAATACGAGCACGCCGTCGCCCGCGGCGCCAACATCCTGGCCGAAGTCGTCGGCTACGGCTTCTCCTCCAACGGCACCGTGGTCATCAGCCAGCCGAGCGCCGAGGGCTGCGTCCGCGCCATGCGCCGCGCCCTGGAAGACGCCGGCCTCAAACCCGCCGACATCGACTACGTCAACGCCCATGCGACCGGCACCCGCCAGGGAGACGCCAGGGAGGCCGAAGCCCTCGCCGACCTTTTCTCCGGCGAGCACGCCCTCATCAGCAGCACCAAGAGCATGACCGGCCACGAATGCTGGATGGCCGGCGCCAGCGAGATCGTCTATTCGCTCATCATGATGCACAACGACTTCGTCGCGCCCAACATCAACTTCGAGAACGGAGACGAGTTCTCGGCCAGGCTGAACATCGCCAAGAAGACCGTGGATACCCCGGTCAACACCGTACTGAGCAATTCCTTCGGCTTCGGAGGAACCAACAGCGCATTGATAATTAAGAAATTATAATACTATGGACAGAAAAGAGATTGAAGAGAAGGTCAGGGAGTTCCTGATCGAGGACATCGAAGTCGAGGAGGACAAGATCATCCCCGACGCCAAACTGAAAGACGATCTGGGCATCGACAGCCTGGACTTTGTGGATATCGTCGTGCTTGTGAACAACAAGTTCGGATTCAAGATCAAGCAGGAGGAGATGGTCGGCATCGACACGCTCTCCAAGTTCTGCGATTACATCGAAACGAAGGTTAAGTAGTTTTATGGCCGAGCGGGAGTGGGAAGGGGCTACCTATGGTAATGGATGGATGCACAGGAATCTCATCCGCATCCTGCGTTTTATGGACGTAAGGATCCTCTACCTGTTCTCCGACATCTTCATCGTCCCTTTCTGCATGGTCTTCAGCCGCAGCGGGAAGATCTCCTGGTCTTTCTACCGCAGGCGCCTGGGCTACGGCCCGTTCCGCTCCCTGTGGCTGGCTTACCGCAACCACTGCGTGTTCTCGCAGGTGGTCATCGACAAGTTCGCCATGTACGCCGGGAAAAAGTTCGACGTCAGCTTCGACGGCGGCGAACACTTCACCCGCCTGGAAGGGAAGGAAGAAGGATTCGTCCAGCTGAGCTCCCACATCGGCAACTATGAGATCGCGGGGTACTCCCTAAAGTCCGAAAGAAAGGGCATCCACGCCATCGTGTACTCCTTCGAGAAGGAGTCGGTGATGAAAAGCCGCAACAGCATGTTCGTCAGGACGAACGTGAGCATGATCGCCCTCAAGGAGGACATGAGCCATCTCTTCGAGATCGACGAGGCCCTCTGCCGCGGGGACATCATCAGCTTCCCCTCCGACCGCCACCTGGGCGGGACGCGCTGCCTCCGTATCCCTTTCCTCGGGGCCGATGCTTCCTTCCCGCAGGGCCCCTTCAGCGTCGCCACCATGCGCGGCGTGGAAGTGCTGGCCGTCAACGTGATGAAAGAGGGCCTGGGCCGATACAAAATCTACCTGACCCCCCTCCCGTACGACAGGGAAGCCTCCCGTAAGGAGCAGACCGCCCAGCTGGCCGCCGCCTATGTGGCCGAGCTGGAGAGAATGGTGCGCAAGTACCCCACGCAGTGGTTTAACTTTTTTGATTTCTGGGCAAAATGACGATAGAGCAAGTAACGGACGCCTTCCTGGAGACGATCGACATCCATACCGTCCTCCCGCAGCAGGAGCCTTTCGTGATGGTGGGGAAACTGGTTCACTTCGAGATGGACTCCTCCACGACCGAGACCCCCATCCGGGAAGACAACCTCTTCGTGGAGAACGGTTGCTTCGGCCCCTGCGGCATGATGGAGAACATCGCCCAGACCTGCGCCGCGCGCATCGGCTTTTATAACAAGTATATCCTGGAAAAGGACGTCCAGATCGGCTATATCGGCGCCATCCGCGATTATAAGGTCCTGGGGAAAGCCCCGGTGGGCTCCGTGATTACCACGAAGGTGGACGTCCTGGAAGAAGTGTTCGGCATGACACTTGCCGAGGCTACCGTCCAGTGCGACGGACAGACCATCGCAACGGGCCAGGTGAAACTGGCCGTCAAAAATGTAGAAGCATAATGGAAGACAAGGTAATCCTATCGGCCGAAAAGCAGTTGGAAATCCGCTTCAACGAAGTGGACATGATGGGCGTCGTCTGGCACGGCTCCTACGCCACCTATCTGGAAGACGCCCGCGAGGCCTTCGGCGCCAAGTACGGCCTGTCCTACACCAAGTATATCGTCGAGTACGTCTTCGCCCCCATCGTGGAGCTCAACATCAGCTACAGGAAGCCCCTCCGCTACGGGATGAAACCCGTCGTGAAGGTGACCTACCGCCCCACGGAAGCCGCGAAGATCATCTTCGACTACGAAATCTACAATCCCGAAGACGGGGAAGTGTACCTCAAGGCAACTTCCGTCCAGGTCTTCATGGACCGGGAATACAACCTGCTCTGGGAATCTCCCGCCTTCTATGAGGAGTGGAAACAGCAAATGGGTCTCAAATGACAAGGATAGCGGCGACCAATATCACCTCCCCCCTGGGCCTGACGACTGCGGAAAACTACGCCGCGGTCAAGCGAAACGAGACCGGCCTGAAGACCGTTGACGGCCCGCTCGGCGTTCCGGGACGGTTCTGCGTGGGGATGTTCTCGGAAGAGCAGCGGAAAGACCTCCGGCTGGAAGGTTTCAGCTGGTTCGAATCCCTGGCCATCCGCTCCATCCGCGACGCCCTGAGACAGACTGCCGTGAACCCCGCTTCCGACCGCACGATCCTTATCCTGGGTACTTCCACGGCCGATATTGAAGAATTGGCCGACACCCCGGAAAAGGACGGAGCCTTCCTGTCTCCCGGCGAAGCGGCGCGGAAAATCGCCCGCAGCCTGGGCTTCGTGACCGAGCCCCTCGTCGCCAGCAACGCCTGCATCTCCGGCGGAACGGCCCAGATGCTCGCCCAGCGGCTCATCGGCGCCGGCGTCTGTGACACGGCCGTCGTCTGCGGTGTGGATGTGGTATCGGCCTTTGTCCTGGCTGGCTTCGACGCCTTCAAGGCGCTGTCGCCCATGGAATGCCGGCCCTTCGACATCGAGAGGCTCGGCCTGAACATCGGTGAATGTGCCGCCACCCTTGTCCTGACAAAGGACAGCCCGGAGGAAGAGGGCTGGCGCCTGGTGGACGGCTGCCTGAACAACGACGCCTACCACGTGAGCGCGCCCATCCCCAGCGGGGACGGCATCCGCCGCACGGTCGTGAAGGCGCTCACCCCCGAAATGAAAGACAAGCTGGCCTGTGTGACGGCACACGGGACGGCGACCATGTTCAACGACCAGATGGAATCCAAGGGCATTGCCGATGCGGGGCTGGGAACCCTTCCCACCACCGCCTACAAGGCCCACTTCGGCCACACGTTCGGCGCGTCCGGCGTGGTGGAAGCCATCATCACCATGTGCTCCCTGGACGAAGGCCTCGTCCTCCCGGTGCGCGGCTTCGAGGAGCCGGGCGTCAGCGGAAGGATCCGGGTCTGCGACGCCCTTGAGACCACGCAGAAGCGGGCTTTCGTGAAGACGCAGTCCGGTTTCGGCGGCTGCAACGGCGCCCTCGTGTACGCGAAGGAGGCTGTCCCGGAAAAGCCCGTGGAGAAGGCCGGTTATGAACCCCTCCGAAGCGTCCGGATCACGCCCACGGAATGCGTCCTGGACGGGAAGGCCCAGCCCTTCGCCTCCACCGGCGCCGCGCTCATATCCGACATCTACAAGACCCTCCTCGCCGACGGTTCCCGCTTCTTCAAGATGGACATGTACAGCCGCCTGGCCTATGTGGCCACCGGCCTGCTGGCGAAGGATTCCCTGCAGGGCATCGAGCCGGAAGAGGTCGCCCTGTTCGTCTTCACCCGCAACGGCTCCCTCCTGGCCGACCGCAAGCACCTTTCCACCTTCTCCAACCCGGAGGAGTTCTATCCCAGCCCGGCGGTGTTCATCAACACCCTGCCCAACGTGGTGCTGGGAGAGATTGCCGTCAAGAACAACATCCAGGGAGAGACCACCCTGGTCATGCTGGGGGAACGGAACGACACCCTGATGGAAGAGATCGTAAACGTGTCCGCCTCCGCCACACGGCCTTCCGCCGTGATCTATGGCTGGGTGGACTGTGACGCGGAGGATTCGTTCACCGCGGAACTCAAACTGATGAAAATAACAAAGTAATATGGAAGAACTGATCAACAAACTCAAACTGCAGATTATCGACGCCCTGAACCTGGAGGGCATGACTCCGGAGGAGATTGACAACGACGCCCCCCTGTTCGGGGACGGCCTGGGCCTGGATTCCATCGACGCCCTGGAGCTGATCGTCATCCTGGACAAGTTCTACGGCATCAAGCTCAAGAGCCCCGCCGAAGGCAAGGCCGTCTTCAAGAGCATCAACAGCATCGCAGACTACGTACAGAAGAACAGGACGAAGTAATGGGAAGCAGCATCTCCATCACCGGCATGGGTATCATCTGTGCCATCGGCAATAACTCCAGAGCCGTCCTGGACTCTCTCCGGAAGAAGGAGTCGGGAGTAGGCCCGATCCGCTATCTCCAGACCGTCCACAAGGACATCCCCGTCGGAGAGATCAAGTTGTCCACCGATGAACTCAAGCAGATGCTCGGCCTCGAAACCCGCGAGCCCGTCAGCCGGACGTCCCTGATCGGCGCTGTCGCCGTCCGGGAGGCGCTGGCACAGGCCGGCGTCAAGGATCTGGCCGACAAGCGCGTGGCGCTCATTTCCGGCACCACCGTCGGGGTGATGGATGTGACCGAACAGTACTTCGAACGCATGAAGACGGAGCCGGAACTCCAATACCTGCCCCACAGCAACGAGTGCGGCCGCAGCACGGAGGAAATCGCCCGCTACGCCGGCATTCCCCAAGCCCGCTGCTGCACCATCTGCACGGCCTGCTCGTCGGCCCTGAACGCCATCATGCTGGGCTCGGAGATGCTCAAGAACGGGGAGGTCGATGTGGTTGTCGCCGGCGGTTCCGAACCCCTGAGCCGCTACCACCTGAACGGCTTCAATTCCCTGATGATCCTGGACCGCGAACGCTGCCGTCCCTTCGACGAGACCCGCGCCGGCCTCAATCTGGGAGAGGGCGCCGCCTTCGTGGTGCTGCAGAAAGATACGCCCGGCCTGGCCTACGTGAGCGGTTACGCCAACCGCTGCGACGCCTTCCACCAGACGGCTACTTCCCCTGTCGGGGAGGGCGCCTTCCTGGCGATGACGGAGGCGCTGCGCAAGGCTGGCATCGGCCCGCAGGATATCAAGTACATCAATGCGCACGGCACGGGCACGCCGGACAACGACGCCTCGGAGAGCGCGGCTTTCCTGCGCGTGTTCGGCGACAAGCTCCCCGACATGTCCAGCACCAAGTCCTACACGGGGCATACGACGTCCGCCGCCGGTTCCGTGGAGACGGTCATCTGCCTGCTGGCCATGCAGAACGACTTCGTCCCGGCCTCGCTGGGCTGGGAGCATCCCATCCCCGGAGGCGTCATCCCTACGCTGGGCAAGACCGGCGTGGACCTGGACTATGTCATGTGCAATTCCTTCGGCTTCGGCGGTAACGACTCTTCCCTGATCCTGAGCAAGCATCGGCCCGAAGAGGCGCCCGAAACCCTCCTGGACGAGTCCCGCGTCAAGGCGGCCTTCCGCAGGGTCGTCTCCACGGACGAGGAGCTTTCCCAGATCAAGGATTACCTGTCCCCGCTGGAGACGCGCCGCATGGGCAAGATCATGAAGGCCAGCCTCCTCTCGGCCTTTTCCGTCCTGAAAGAAGCGGGCCTGGAGCGCCCGGACGCCATTATCGCGGCTACCTCGCGGGGCATGTACGAGCTCAGCACCCTTTTCCTGGAGGACATCTCCAACAACGGGGAGGAGCTCCTGAAACCCACCCTTTTCATGCAGAGCACGCACAATACCATCGCGTCGGCCATCGCCATCCGCACCGCCTGCCACGGGTACAACATCACCTATTCGCAGGGGGACGCATCGGCCGAATGGGCCGTCCGCGACGCGAAGATGCTCCTGCGGAAGGGAGAAGTGAAAAACGTGCTGGTCTGCGCGTTCGACGAAGAGCTGGAAGAGGGGAGGACCTGCGCATTCAAGGCCGAAAGCACCCTATACACCCTGGATCATGAGTAATGTAGCCCTGTTCCCCCTTGCGATTCTCCAGAGTCTGCTCCTGGCCGGCGGTCAGGTGCTGCTCAAGTTCGCCCTGAACCGGATGCTGCCCTTCGCCTGGACGGCCGCGTTCTGGAAATCCGTCTTCGTCAACTGGCAGTTCGCCGCCTGCGGCATCTGCTACGGAGCCGGCAGCCTGCTCTGGTTCTACATCATCAAGCATTTTCCCTTCAGCATGGCCTATCCCATGGTGTCGCTGAGCTATGTCTTTGGCATGATTGCTGCCATTGTGTTCTTCCACGAGCCGGTGAGCTTCGCCAAATGGTTCGGCGTGCTGCTGATCATGGCCGGCTGCTATTTTATCGCCAAATAAATGAGAAGATTCGGGCTCATATTGTTCCTGTCGCTGATTAGCCTTTTCCCGCTGCGGTCCCAGACCCCGGAGGAGGCGAAGGAGGAGCTGCTCGCTTTCAGCGCGAAGGTCTCCGCCATCGAGTGTGACTTCGTGCAGACGAAAACCTCCACCCTGCTGGCCGAGGATATCCTTTCCTCCGGCCACATGAGCTACCGCAAGCCCGGCTACCTTTCCTGGAGTTATCTCAAGCCCGACCCCTTGACCTTCCTGGCCGAGGGCGAGCGCGTCACCATCACGCGCGACGGACAGGAAACCTCCCTCGGCGGCAATCAGGGCCGCATGGTGCGGGAGATGACCCGCATGATCATCGGCAACATCGACGGCAGCGTCCTCTCCGACAGCAAGACCTTCAAGGCCGATGTCACCCTCTCCGACGGCTGCCTTGTCGCCACCCTCGTCCCGCAGAAGAAGGAGCTGAAGCGTATGTGGACGAAGCTGGTGCTGTACTACGACCGTTCCACCATGGCCGCGAAGCGCTTCGAGATGCATGAGGCCTCCGGGGACAGGACGGTTATCACCTTTACGAACATCAAGTATGCTTTTTCGGAATAATCTCTATTTCATCGACGCGGCGCAGCGCACGGAGGACGGGGCGGTTTACACGCTCCGCCTGAACCCGGACCATGTCATCTACAAGGCGCATTTCCCCGGCGAGCCCATCACGCCCGGCGTGTGCATCCTGCAGATCGGCCAGGAACTGCTCTCCGATGCCGTTGAGGCTCCCCTGGAGATGGACGGCGCCAAGAACGTCAAGTTTCTCAGCGTGCTCCGGCCGGACGGAACCCCCGTCACGGTACAGGTCCGCAAGATTGAAACCGAGTCCGAAACGGTAAAAGCCCAGATAGAATTCAAGAGCGTCGATACGCCCGTCGCCAAGATCTCCCTCTCATGCCGCAAGACTGCCAGATAGCGCTGCGCAGAAGAGGTATCTGCGTCATCATCCCGACATACAACAATGCCGGGACGGTCGCAGACGTGGTGACGCGGGCCCTGGCCTATTGCCAGGACGTCTATGTGGTCCTGGACGGCTGCACGGACGACACCCGCGCCCGGTTGGAGCAGCTGGCTGTCCGGCCGGTCATCGTGGAGATTCCCCGCAATTCCGGCAAGGGCAACGCCCTCCGGGTGGGATTCCGCCGGGCGAAGGCCGACGGTTTCGCCTACGCCATCACCCTGGACGCCGACGGCCAGCATTTCCCGGAAGACATTCCCCTCTTCCTGGACGCCAACCGCAAGCATCCCGGCGCCCTTATCATCGGAAAACGCCTGGGTCTGGAAAGCGTGGACCGCAGCAAGTCCAGCTCCTTCGCCAATGCGTTCAGCAACTTCTGGTTCTTCCTGCAGACGCTGGTTCCGCTCAAGGATACGCAGACGGGTTACCGCCTGTATCCCTTAAAGAAGATGGGCGCCCTGTCCCTCCTCACCTCCCGCTATGAGGCCGAGCTGGAACTTCTGGTCTTCGCCGCCTGGCGCGGCGTGCGCATCGTGAGCCAGGATGTCCGGGTGTTCTATCCGGAAAGGGAGAAGCGCGTCTCCCACTTCCGCCCCTTCGCGGACTTCGCCCGAATCTCGCTGCTGAACGTGGCGCTGTGCATCCTTATGCTGGTTTACGGCTGGCCCCGGATGCTGATCAGCTGGCTTTGGAAGGCCTTCAAGACTATTGGCATCTTCCTCTTCTACGTGTTCGTGATGCTCTTCGTGGTTACGCCGGGCTGCTTTGTGTATCTCAAACTCGGCAGGCACAGCGAAGAAAAGAAGGAAGCCCTGCACCGCTTCATCTGCCGTTTCTCCCGCCTGGGGTCGAAGGTCTTCGGCCTGCTGGGGAACCCTTATACATTGGCCGGCCGCACGGAGGAGGACTTCTCCCGTCCCGCCGTCATCGTCTGCAACCACCAGTCGCACCTGGATCTGCTGCCGATGCTGGGCCTCACGCCCAAGCTGGTCATCCTTACGGCCGACTGGGTCTGGCACAACCCCCTTTACGGCTTCATCATCCGCGAGGCCGACTACCTGCCCGCCTCCCAGGGACTTGAGGCCATCGTGCCCCGCCTGAAGGAGCTGGCGCAAAAGGGATATAGCATCGTCGTCTATCCGGAGAGCACCCGTTCGCTGGACGGCCGCATCGGCCGCTTCCATCAGGGCGCTTTCTTCCTGGCGGACCAGCTGGACCTGGACATCCTTCCCGTGGTGCTGTACGGCGCAGGGCGGGCCCTTCCCAAGCACGGACGGCTCCTGAACCGCTGGCCCATCCGTCTGGAAATTGACAAGCGGATCACACGCGGGGAGATTTCCTCGTACGGGGAGAGTTACAAGGCGCAGGCCTCCTCCCTCCGGAAGTATTACACATCGCGGCTGGCCGACATCGCCGACCGCATGGAACAGACACTTTCATGAGCAAAAGCGTAATCATCATAGGCGGGGGCCTGGGCGGCCTTTTCACGGGAGCCATCCTGGCAAAGGAGGGGCTGCGGGTCACCGTCATCGAGAAGAATGCCATCATCGGAGGGGGACTCCAGAGCTTCAAGCGCTTCGGGGAACTCTTCGACACGGGCATGCACATCATCGGCGGCATGCAGAAGGACGGCAGCATCCGCCGGATCTGCGAGTACCTGGGCATCTGGGACAAGGTCCGCGTGAAAGATACCGACCCGGACCACTCCGACTGCGTCTTCTTTGCCGAGGACGGCAAGACTTATCAGATTGCCAAGGGCCGGACGCACTTCATCGATACGCTGGCCAAAGATTTCCCGGACCAGAAGGAGAACCTCGCCGCCTATGTGGACGCCCTCTACAGGATCACCGACGAGGTGGACCTGTTCTACCTCAGGCTGTCCTCCGACTACATGCAGGTCCATTCCGAGGATTTCCGCATGTCGGCCGACGCCTTCATCGCCAAATACATCACGGATGCGCATCTGCGCGCCGTCCTGGCCTATCTGAACCCGCTCTACGGGGGCAGGGAAGGGGTGACGCCCGCCTATGTCCACGCCCTCATCTCTGTGCTGTACATCGACGGCGCCAGCCGTTTCGCCGGCGGAAGCCTTTCCTTCGCGGAGACCCTTCGGGACAGCATCGTCGCCTGCGGCGGCAGCGTCCTCTCCGGGGACGGCGTCCGCGCCGTGCACAACGAGGGCCGCTCCATCAGCGGCGTGACCACGGAGAGCGGAAAGCAGTTTTCGGCCGATTATTACGTCTGCGCCATCCACCCCTGCACCTTCTTCTCCCTCCTGGACGACGAGAGCATCCTTCCCAAGCCTTACCGTTCCCGGCTGAACAGCCTGCCCAATTCCTATTCGGCCTTTACGCTGAATATCAAGCTCAAGCCCCATACGCTGCGCTTCTTCAACTATACGCAGTACTACATGGCGCGTTATGACGTGCTGTGGAAGATCGGCGAACCCGCCCAGTGGCCCTGCGGCTTCCTGTGCATCACGCCCCCCGAAGTGGAACAGGAGGAATACGCCAGCAAGATGATCGTCACGGCCCCCATGGCCTGGGACGCCTGCTCGAGGTGGGCCGATACCACCCCGGGCCACCGCTGCGCGGAGTACGAGGCCTGGAAGGCCGAACAGACCGAAAAGCTCCTCCGCTGCATGGAGGAGGTGTTCCCGGGCTTCCGGGACTGCATCGAAGACATCAACTCGGCCTCTCCGCTGACGATCCGAGACTTCTACGGAGTCAAGGAGGGCTCCATGTACGGCTTCTCCAAGGACTGCAACAACCCGCTGCTGACGCAGGTGCCTGTCGTGACCAAGGTCCCGAACCTGTTCCTGACCGGTCAGAACTGCAACCTGCACGGCTTCTGCGGCGTCGCCTTGACCGCTATCAATACCAGCGAGGCCATCCTGGGCCGCAACTACATCCTGAACAAGCTCAACCGTTTCAACGACATCCGTCCGTACTATGACTGCGAGGTGAACCAGGCCATGCGCCGCGTCGCCGGCAACCCCATGACGGAAAAAGTCGTGCGCTTCCTGTATCCGGAGGCCGATATGGACGCCTTCCGGGACAAGCTGGAGCATATCGTGAGCGCCGCCGAATTCCAGGCGCAGGTCATGTATCCGGCGGTCGGCCGGATCGTGGAGAAAACGAGCTGCGGCTACACCTGCGACGGCTTGGAGCGGCTTTCAAAAGATAAGAACTACCTCTTCGTCTCCAATCACCGGGATATCGTGCTGGATGCCGCCCTGGTGACCTATGCCACTCTGTCGGCCGGCTGGGATTCCCCGGAGATCACCTTCGGCGCCAACCTCATGCAGGGCGAGCTCATCGTGGATATCGGCAAGTCCAACAAGATGTTCCGGGTCGAACGTCCCGGAACCGACGTGCGCGAATTCTATCGGCAGTCCGAGCACTTGTCCGACTATATCCGCACCACGCTGCTGCAGAAAAAACAGTCCGTCTGGATCGCCCAGCGGAACGGCCGCACGAAGGACGGCGTGGACCGCACGGACCAGGCCATCGTCAAGATGTTCGCCATGAGCGGCCCGCGGGACCGGGTACAGGCTATCGCCGATCTGAACATCGTCCCTGTCTCCATCTCCTATGAGTGGGAGCCCTGCGACCTGCTCAAGGCCGTAGAGACCTACCGGCGTTCCCAAGGCCCTTACAAGAAGAAAGAAGGGGAGGACCTGAACAGCATCCTCACCGGTCTGCTCCAGGAGAAAGGCCGCATCCACTTTACCCTGTGCGAACCGCTTACGGAAGAGGACCTGCGCCCGTTCGCGGGCCTGCCGTCGAACGCCTTCTTCAAGAAGGTGGCGTCGCTCATCGACGCGCGCATCTGTCCGGCCTACAGACTCTTCCCGAACAACTATATCGCCCATGACTGGCTCCACGGCAAGCAGGAATTCGCCGGAGCGTATTCTCAGGAACAGAAGCAGGCGTTCGAATCCCATCTGTCCTCCTGCCTGGCGCAGGTGGCCGAGGCCGACCGGGATGCCATCCGGGAGCGCCTGCTGGGCATTTATGCCGCGCCCGTAGATAGTAAAGAGCTATGAGCCTGACCGGTATATATGACTTCTTTTCCCGCAGACGGGGTGTCAGGAGGGTGTCGCTCGCCCTTCTTACCGCCCTGCTGGCCGGCCTGGTGTCCCTGCTGCATTTCAGCGAGGATATCAGCGACTTCCTGCCGCTGGGAACCCGGGAAAGGGAGCAGTTGTCCGTCTATCAGCGTATTTCCGGCGCCGACCGTCTTTATCTCCTGTTCTCGAACCCCGGCGACGCCGACGAAACCATAGAAGCCATCGACTCCTTCCTGGAAATCGTGGCAGAGAAGGATACGGAACACTGGTGCGACCGCATCACCGCCCAGATCGACATGGAGACCATCCAGGCGGTGTCGGACTTCGTCTATGACAACGCCCCTTATTTCACGACGGCTTCGGATATCGAACGCATGGACAGCCTGCTCTCGCAGCCGGATTACATCCGCACCGTGCTGGCCCGGGACCGTCAGGCGCTGATGTTCCCGTCGTCCTCCCTGGTCTCCGGCAGCATCACGCGGGATCCGCTGGGTCTTTTCAGCCCGGTGTTGTCCCGCCTCCAGTCCTCCTCCGGCCAGGTGGGCTTCGAGATGTATGACAATTACATTTTCACCCCGGACATGAGCCGCGCCGTGGTGCTGATGGATTCCCCCTTCGGCAGTAGCGAGACGGACAACAATGCCCGTCTGCTGGCTCTCCTGGAGGCATCGGCCCGTCAGATGGGGCAGGAGCATCCCGAGGTGTCCGTGGATATCATCGGCGGTCCCGCCATCGCGGTCGGGAACTCGTCCCGCATCAAAAAGGACAGCATCCTGGCCATTTCGCTGTCGGCCGTCCTCATCCTGCTGCTGCTCTTCTATTCCTTCAATTCCCTGCGGAATATCCTGCTGGTGTTCCTTACCGTGGGTTGGGGGCTGCTGTTCGCCCTGGGCGGCATGGCGCTGCTGCGGGGGAACGTATCCATCATCGTCATCGGCATTTCCAGCGTCATCCTGGGCATCGCCATCAATTATCCGCTGCATCTGATTTCCCATACGGCCCATCAGCCGGACCGCCGGAAGGCCCTGATGGAGATTGTCTCTCCGCTGGTGGTGGGCAACATTACCACCGTGGGCGCCTTCCTGGCGCTGGCTCCGCTGCCTTCGACCGCGCTGCGGGACCTCGGCCTGTTTGCCTCGCTGCTGCTGGTCGGCACCATCTTCTTTGTGCTGCTGTACCTGCCGCACTATGTGTCGGACCATCGCGGCGGGCAGCTCCGGAGCCGTCTGCTGGACCGCCTGGCCGCCCTGCAGCCGGAAAACAGCAGGAGCCTAGTTATCGTGACGGGCATGATTACGACGATACTGTTGATTCACAGTTTCCGCACGGAGTTCGACGGCGACATGTCGCATATCAACTACATGACATCGGCCCAGCGGCGGGATATGCAGTATTTCGAGGACCTGCTGACGCATGACACCACCCGCCGGGCGCAGACCCTGTATGTCTATGGCTCCGGGGCCGGTTATGACGAGGCCCTGCGCGGGATGGAACGCCGGGAGAGCCTGGTGGACAGCCTTGCGGCCGCCGGCCTGCTGGCCCGGCAGAACGACGCGCTGTCCTTTGTCACCAGTACGCAGGAGCAGCGTCGCCGGCTGGATCTTTGGAAGGACTTTGTCTCCCGCCATGCCCTGCAACTGGGTCCCGAATTGGAGCGGGAAGCGGCCGCCGCGGGTTTCTCGGCCGGCGCTTTCTCCCGTTTCCATACACTGGTGGAGCGGTCTTTCGAGCCGCAGGAGATGGCGTTCTTCGAGCCGCTGCTGGAGACCGTCTTTACCCAGAACTTTACCCATGTTGACGGGACCGCTTATGCCGTCTGCCCTGTCAACGTAGAACCGGAGCAGATGGAAACGGTGAAGCAGGCGTTCGGGGATGGCTGCTTCGAGGTGGCCGGCATCAACCGCGCCATGACGGGCAGCCTGTCGGACAACTTCAACTACATCGGCTGGGCGTGCTCGCTCATCGTGTTCTTCTTCCTGTGGTTCTCCTTCGGCCGCATCGAACTGGCCCTGATCTCCTTCCTGCCGATGGCGGTCAGCTGGGTCTGGATCCTGGGCCTGATGTCCATGCTGGGCATCAAGTTCAACATCGTGAACATCATCCTGGCGACGTTTATCTTCGGCCAGGGAGACGACTATACCATCTTCATGACCGAGGGCTGCCAGTACGAGTACTCGCGCCGCCGGCCCATCCTCGCCTCTTACAAGAGCAGCATCCTCCAGTCGGCCGCCATCATGCTGGTGGGCATCGGCACGCTTATCGTGGCGCGGCATCCCGCCATGCGCTCCCTGGCCGAGGTGACCATCATCGGCATGTTCTCCGTGGTGCTGATGGCCTACCTCATCCCGCCGCTCCTGTTCAAATGGATGACCGAAGGGCGGGCATATCCCCTGACGCTGCGGTCGCTGCTGTCCGGCGCCCCCTCCGACCCCGTCGCGCGCGTTGCGGGCCGATATATCTACATGGGCAAGGACATCGAGCGCTGCGTCCGCCGCAACCTGAAGGCCTCCGGGGAGGTAATCCTGCGCTCTCCCGTCGCTCCCGTCGTGGAACGGGAAGACAGCGGCTACGGCGAACTGTCGCTGCTGCTGGCGCTCTCGCATCCCGAGGTGCGCGTCATCGCCCATATCGCCGATGAGGAGAAGCGGCTGATCGCCATGAGCGCCGCCTCGCTGGTCAGCAACATTGAATTTAAAAAGTAACCTATATGAAAACTGAAGAGATTAAGGGTTTGTTGCAGGACATCCTTCCTGCCGTGGATTTTGACTCGGACTTCCTTTTTGCAGAAATGGATTCCCTGGGAATCACCATGATGGTGTACTTCCTTTCCGAGAAGTATCATATCCTCCTGGAAAGCGAAGACGTCACGCCCAGGAATTTCAAGAATATCGAATCCGTCGCCAACCTGGTACGCTCCAAGATGTCGCTGGAGAACAAGATCCGTCAGCACGCCCTGTCCAAGCCGGACAAGGTCGCGGTCATCTGTGGAGACGACAGCATGACCTACGCCCAGCTGTGGGACGCCATCCAGGCCAGGGCCGAAAAGATCAAGGCCGATGGCATCGGCCCTCACCAGGGCTACGTGTACCGGACGAACCAGGACATCGACTTCATCGTGAACTACTGCGCCGCGCACCTGGCGCAGGCGGTCGCGGTCCCTGTCGGCCATGCTGCGACGGAGGAAGAGTTCCGCCAGATTCAGGAAGAGGTGGCCGCTTGCGCCTTCCCGAAGGATGTGGACGATACGCTGTTCACCACGGGCACCACGGGCAAGTCCAAGGGCGTGATGCTGTCCCACAACAGCCTGATCTCCAGCTCCGAGAACTTCCTGGACCGCTTCCCGTTCACCGAGGACCTGTTGTTTATCGTGAGCGGTCCGCTGAACCATATCGCCACGCTGCACAAGATCAACCCGACACTCTGCGCCGGCGCCACCGTGTGCATCCTGGACGGTGTAAAGGATATGAATGCCTTCTTCAAGGTATTCGACCTGCCGTTCAACCATTTCGCCACCTTCCTGGTCCCGGCCAGCCTGCGCATCCTCATGCAGTATTCCTACCAGAAGCTGTGCTCCCTGGCTCCGAAGATCTCCTTCATCGAGACGGGCGCCGCCCCTATCACGAAGGCCGACATGGAGATGCTCAGCAAAGCCCTGCCCAATACGCGCCTGTACAACGGTTACGGCGCCACGGAGTTCGGCAGCGCCGCAGCCTACGACTTCAACGACGGCAAGTATATGGAGGGCTGCATCGGCAAGCCTTTCAAGAACGTGGACGTGGAGATCGACGCCGACGGCCGCATCATCGTCTCCGGCATGGGCGTGATGAGCGGTTACCTCAATGACGAGGAGAACACCCGCACGGTCCTGGCCGACGGGCGCATCCATACCTCCGACACCGGCTACTTCGACGAGGAGGGTCTCATCCACCTGACGGGCCGTGTGGGCGATGTCATCAACGTGGGCGGTTTCAAGGTGAATCCCGTCGAGGTGGAGAACGCCGCCTCTTCTTTCCCGGGAATGAAGGACTGCATCTGCGTGGCGGGGCAGCATCCGGTCGTGGGCCGTGTGCTGAAACTGATCGTGGCGCTGGAGCCCGGCACCGAGTTCGACAAGCACGCCCTGGCGGTGTACATCAAGTCAAAGCTGGAAGCCTACAAGGTTCCCACGATGTATGAAGTAGTGGATGCGATCAGCTATACCTATAACGGCAAGAAGGACCGGAAGTCCTATAAGGAAGAATAAAGGTCTCTGAGCCAGGAGAGGAACTCCTGTCTCCACTGGCGACATTCGGGACTGCCGTAATAGTCGCTGGCGCCGAATCCATGTTTTCCCCGCTCGTACTGCTTGTACAGGTGGGGAATTCTTTTCTCCGTGAGGGCCGAGTCCAGCAGGACGGAGTTCTGATAGGGGACTACGGGGTCGTCGATGCAGTTCACCAGGAAGACGGGCGGGCAGTCGTCGGGAATGTGTTTCTCCAGCGAGAGGGAATCGCGCAGGGTTTGGTTGAACACGCGGTTGTTGCCCATCAGGCCGCGCCGGGAACGTTTGTGCGCGTAGGGCGGGTTCATGGTGACGACGGGGTAGATGGAAGCGACGAAGGCCGGGCGGCGGTTGATATCGGCCTCAATGCCGGAGAGCTGCAGGAAGTCCGTTCCGCTGAAGCAGGCGGCCGACAGGACGAGGTGTCCGCCGGCGGAGAAGCCCATCATGCCGATCCGGTCCTTGTCGATGCCGTATTCTTCGGCATGTTCCTGCACGTATTGCAGGGCACGCTGTGCGTCCGTGATCATGTCCGGGTGCCGTTTCCCGCGGAAGACGAGGCGGCTGTTGAAGGCGATCTCCGCGCAGCCGGCCGCACGGTAGTACAGCACGAAGGCGGTGATGCCGTTCTCGCTGAGCCACTGCCCGACCTTCTCCCCTTCATTGTCGCTGTCGTGCCAGTAATAGCTTCCGCCGGGGCAGACGATCACGCTGATTCCGTTGCCGTCCTGGGGCCGGTACGCCTCCATCACGACCTCCTTCCCGTGCCTCACCTTGGTCCCTTCCCACAGGGCGATACGCTCCTGGGAGAAACACGGCAAGTGCCAAGCCAGGACCGCAATCCCAACTAGAACCTTCAACAGTCCTGTGCGCATACGCAATTACCGGGGACTCATGGAGAGGAGGAGCTGGAGCTCCTGGTTGACGGCTTCGGAGAAGGTATAGGCGCCGTCCTCGCGGGGCGGGAAGGTATCCGTAAGGATGCCGCCCTCGTAGTCGATGGAAATGGTCTTGATGCCGACGGTCACCATGCGGGAAAGGTCTTCCAGCGTGGGATAGACATAGACGAAGTTGACGTCGTCGCGGGTCTGGAGCAGGCCGATGACGCTGCCGTCACCCAGCATGAAACGCACGGCTGCATCGTAGGGGATGTGGTACTGTTCCTTGCTGCCGATGACGAAAGCCAGATCCAGGTCTTCTTCGTTGGTATTCTTGTAGTAGAGGTGGGAGAGCAGCAGGTTGTAGTCCATGTTGGCGCCACGGGCCACGACGGGTTCGGTGGTGGACAGGATGCTGTTCTGGTTCTCCGTATAGCTGGCGATGGAGGAATTCAGCTCGACGGTCTTGGGCGCGGCGTCGCGGATGGTCTCGCAGTGGCGCTTGAGGAGGTCTCCCAGCTGATTCTCGGTGAAGTTGGCCTGTATGTAGTCGTCCGGGTTCCAGCCCGTGATGATATCCACGCTCTTGATGCCGCGGACCATCTTTTCCATGTCGGCCGTTTCTACTGCGTATTTCAGGCGGTTCAGGAAGAAGCCGTTGTCCAGGCGGCGCTTGGTGGCGGAATCTTCGCCGATCTGTTCCATGCGGACCAGTTTCCCTCCGGTGAGGGTGGCGGCCATCTTGACGCCCTTGGGAACGACGGACGAGGTCTTCTCCACCAGGTTGATGTACAGGAGGTAGAGGGTGGAGCCGTCGGCGAAGCCGGCCAGTTCTACCCGGACCTGGGCGGGAATGGCGTCAAACTGGATATCTTCGTACTCGGTGGAAATATGGGTGATGCCGCCGGAGCGGTAGTTGGTTCGTACGGTCTGGGCGCTGCAGGGGAGGACCAGTAAAAGGCTCAGCGCAAACAGGAGGGCTTTCTTCATCATTTTGGTTTTATAAGGCAAAATTACGAAAAAATTCTTACTTTTGTTTTTCAAAATCGTGTGCATGAGAAGCATATTCCGTACCATTGCCCTGTTGACCCTCCTGTTCGGCCTCACGTCCTGCCGGATGGATTCCCTTTACATCCAGATTCCCGGTACCAACTGGTCCATCGAGCAGGGAAATCAGCGGCTTATGGCCCATTTCGGAGACGAACGTTTCTCCTCGATTCAGCGCAGCAGTGATACCGGCGGCCTCCAGGTTACCAACGGGACCTACACCACCAAAGGGCACTCGGTAGCCGTCACGGCAGACCACGACGGCAGCATCCGCAAACTCGTGCGCACCTTCTCCCATCTGAAGAACAGCTCCAACAAGAACTTCTCCTCCTTCTGGCCCGAAGCCCCCGAAACGATGGAGAATACCGTATGGACCACCATTCTCAACAATGACTTCCTGCTCCTGTACTTTACGGCCGACGGCAAGGTGAAAAAAGCCGTTTTCCGTAACGTCGTCCGGGAGGAAGGCGTTCCCTATGGCTGGTCCCGGACGGAATCCACCTACGCCCTGGCCGGCAACCAGCTCGCCATGGGAGATGAGTCCGGAACCGTGTTCCCGGAAGTAATGCTGGTGGAGGACCTGTTCTATTATCATTTCCCCGTCAATCCCGACATGGGCTGCTCGGACCTCAAGGGAACCTTTTGGACCTATCAAACCGCTTCCTACCCGGGCATCATCGTTTTCGATACCAACAGCTCCTTCACCCGCGTGCTGCTGTCCAATAATTACCAGTATCAGGTTGACCGGGGCACATATCAACGTGAAGGAAACGTCCTGACCCTGGCCATGGATGACAAGGAAGAAGCCTGCGCCTTCGACGGCAACAGCTTCACCTTCCTGGAGAGAACCTACGATTCATTCGAATAATATGTACCAGTTCATCAAAGACGCAGACCACTATGTCCTGAGCGTGGACAATCACGTGAGTCTGATGACCGCACTTACCCGTTTCTGCGAAGAGCAGCATATCCTTTCCGGCGTCATCGGCGGCCTGGGAGCCATCAACGAGGCTACCTTCCGTTTCCTGGACCCCGCCACCAAACAGTACGTGGACAAGACCTTCTCCGAGCAGATGGAAATCACCAACCTCACGGGCAACATCTCCCAGAAAGACGGCAAGCCTTACCTGCATGTCCATATAACGGCATCCAGGAGAGACTACACCTGCGTGGGCGGTCATCTCCTGGATGCGAAAATCAGTGGTGCCTGCGAACTGGTGGTGGACGTCTGTCCGAACCTGAAGCCCGGCCGCAGGGCCGACGAAGAAACAGGGCTTAATCTGTATCAGTTTTAGCGAACATCTCCTTCACCTTGGGAAGATAGCTCTTTCCGAGGACGATGCCGCAGCCCAGCACAATGCCGAAGAAGGTCCAGACGATCAGCGTCTTAGCCCGGCTGTTGGACGGCTGGCGGGGAACGGTGACAGGCTGGATGATGGTGAGCACGGGCGTATCCCGCTTGACCTGCATCTTGGCCTGTTCCAGCTGTTTGGCCATCTCTGAGTAGATGGAGCTGGCTACGCTATACTTGCTCTGCAGACGCTCGCGTTCGATGCGGGCGCGGGAGGTCGTCATGTTCTGGGAGCGGTCCGTTACCGTGGCCAGGGCGGTCTGGTAACTCTCGGCCTCGGCCTTGATCTCATTGTAGCGGGCCTGCACGTAGTTCAGCTGGTTCTGGGCCTTCTCCGTGCGGAAGCGGGTGATCTCGTTCTGCAGCAGCTGCTGGGTCTTCATGGCCAGCTCGGCGGTCTGTAGCGGTTCGGAACCCGTGACGGACAGCGTCAGGTAGCCTTCCTTCTTATCCACCGCGAGGTTTACGTTCTGGCCGATGTACTTCAGGATCTTTTCCTCGTCCTTCGAGACGAAGACCGGCCTGGGCGTGCCGTCGTCGGCGCCCAGTGCAGGCATGCCGACCTCAGGCTTCTCCTTGCGCACGGCGCCGAGAATGACGCCGGGCAGGCCGATGGTATATTTCAGGACGACGCTCATGACCGTAGGCTTGGTGTACTCCTTGAAATAGGTGTACATGCTTACGGCGGTATCGGCCTTCTCATAGTGCAGGGGCGTATTCATGAGCTCCCGGCGGAAGGGGACGCTGTTCACGATCTGGGGGTACACCAGAGGGGACAGGTCGCTGGCCGAGGAGTTGTTCATGCCCAGGTCGAAACCGGCCAGGGAAGCCAGGCTGCTCAGGGAGGAGTTGCGGGAGGATCCCATCTGCGGCACCATTACGGAGCTCACGGTGTACGTGCGCTTCATGGTGAGGGCGGCTGCGAGGCCCAGGGCGATGAACACGACCGTGCAGATGATGATGGTCTTGCGGCCGTCCCAAAGGCTCTTGACGAGGGCGACGATATCGAGTCCTTCCTCTTCTTCGTAGTTGAAGTTGCGGTTCTCTTCCATATTAGTTCAGTCTTTCGATGAGCAGGATCATGGATACGATGGAGGTGAGGGCGCTCAGGGAGCTGGCGGCGATCTGGTCCCAGTGGACGGGCTCCTTAGGCTCGTTCGCCTTCTCCTGACGCTTGATATCCATGGACAGCGTAATCACGGAACCGGGTTCCACCTTGGGATAGATCGGAATGCCCAGGAAGAACTTGGTGCTGTGGCTCTCGTTGTTGGGAAGCGTAACGGTGACGGACCTCCTGTCGGCGAAGCGCTGGTAGCCGCCGGCGAAGTTCTTGATGTACCAGTTGGCGTTCTTGCCGCCCTGGTAGGTGACGGTCTTCTGCGTGGAAGCGTACTCCTCGGGGACGTACTGGGCCATGCGGGTACCGGTCTCGCGGATGGTGACGGTGTTCTCCTGGCGGACGATGTTGATGACATCACCTTCCATCAGGATGGGGTCGCTGTTGATCTTGCCGGAGTGGTTCATGGCTTTGCCGATGTTCACGCTGATAGGACCGCGGTTGTTGAAGGTGCGGAACAGGGTGGAGTACGGGGAGGCGTCGTCCAGCAGACCGCCGGCCATCTTGATGACCTCGGACAGCTGGGTGCGGCTGTCTTCCAGCACATAGGTGCCGGGATAGCGGACGCGGCCGTTGATCTCCACGCTGCGGCCCATGGCGAAGTTGGGCATCTGACGCACGACCACGTGGTCGTAAGGCATCAGGCTGAAAGGCGTGGTGGGATTGTAGTTCTCGTCCACCTGGATGGAAATCATGTCAAACTTGACTTCCTTGGGATCGCTCATGTTCAGGCGGAACACCTCGATGCGGTCCGGGGCGGCGCTCACCTCGAAGCCGCCGGCCATGGCGATGAGGTCGTGGACGGTGAGGGAAGCGTCGAAGATGGTGCCGAAAGGATTCTTCACGGCGCCGCTGATGCGCACCTCGCCGATATTGGTGTAGGAGCTGTTGTCATAGACGCGCAGCTCGTCGCCGGCCTGCAGGATCTTGTCGGCCTCCGTCTCGAGGTTGACGGCGATGTACTGCATCTTGGCCTCGTTGGTGAGGTCCTTGCGGAAGATATAGCCGATGGGATAGACGCTGGGCTTGAGGCCGTCGGCCATCTCGATGGCCTGGCCTACGGTCATGCGGTCGTTCACGCCGAAAGCGCGGGAGAACGGAGTGCGTACCTGGCCGCTGACGGCGATGGTTCCGTCGGTGCGGAAGTCATCCAGCTGGAGCACCTTGACGGAGTCGCGGGGCTGGAGGACGAAGTCCGGATTGCCGTTGATGCCCGGGAAGGGAACGGTGATCACTTCCACGGTCTCGTCCGGGCGGGTGCGCTGCACCAGCACGTATTCGGTGCGGGCGGTGTAGCGGGGCTTGGCGTTGTCCAGTACGGTCTGGAGACTGCGGTTCTTCCCGTAGTCGAAGCGGCCGCCGTAGTACACGTCGCCGCCGACGGCTACGTAGCTTTCTACGGGTTTGGTCACGCTCTTGATGCGGATGATGTCACCGCCCTGCAGGTAAACCTTCTGGGCGCCGGACATGACGTTGTTCAGGTTGTATTCCTTGAAAATGGTCTCGCCGTTCTCGATGCGCTCTACCTGGACGAACTCGGGATAGGCCGAGTAGGTGAGGCCGCCGGCATACTGGATGAGGTCGGCGATGCCTTCTCCGTCCACCACTTCGTAGCGCATGGGACGGTTGACGGCGCCTTCGACGGTGACGATCTTGTCTGCGACCGGAACGAAGAGGACGTCGTTGTTCTGCAGGTCATACTCGGAACCGGAAGCGGCGCCGGTCATGAACTTGTACAGGTCCAGGCGGGAGGTCTTGCCGCCGCGGGAACGCTGGATGTTACGCAGGGAACCCATCTCGGTGGGACCGCCGGCGGCGCCCAGGGCGTTGAACGCGGTGTTGAGGGCGCTGAGGGTGAAACCACCCTGTACGCCGACCTCACCGTAGATGTTCACCGTGATGGTGCGGGCGGTGGTGATGGTGACGGCAATCTGGTCCTGGCGGAAGGAGTAGTGCTGGGCCAGTTTGTTCTTGATGGCGCTGCGGCCCTGGGCCAGGGTGAGGCCTTTGAGGAAAATCTTGGTGGAACCGGCGGGCTGGATGGAGCCGTCGGCTTCGATGCGCTGGTGGATCTCGGTCTGGGAAGAACCGAAGATGGAGATGTGTACCTCGTCACCTTCTCCCAGCACGTAGGTGTCGGGGGCCTGGGCGCCGTCCGTGGTACGGAAAACGTCCATGGACTTGCCGGCGAACAGGGAGTGTCCGTAGATGCCGTTGGCGTCCTGCGTCAGGGGCTTTTCCTTCAGCCTCGCTTCGAGGGCCGCTTCGGCGTCTCTTTCAAACGTGGTGGTCTTGGGGCCTTCCGTGGGAATGAAAACGGGCTGCTGGACAGCGGTGGTATCGCTGCCGGCTTTTTCTTTCTGCATCTGGTCCAGGATGGCGATGACCCGGCCCTGGTAAGCGGCGTACTCGCTGGGAGAGATGGCATCCACGTCGATGCCGTTTTCCAGCAGACGGGCTCTCACGGCATTCTCTTCCAGGCCGCGTTTCTGAAGTTCTCCACGGGCCATGGTGAGCATGGCGGCAGACTGTGCGAAGAGGGCTGCGGAAAGCAGCGTGCACAGGAACGTCAAGGTGATTTTCTTCATATGGATAGTCATAGTTTTCATTATTTGGCGTGAGTACAAGCATACAAAGATACGAATAATATTTGTATCTTTGCATGTTTTCCGAAACCGAACATGCATAACAAATACCGCTTGGTCATCCTTCTGATGACTGTTTCCCTGGTCGCATCGGCCCAGAACGAGTGGGTCAATCCCTTTATCGGCACGTCCAATTTCGGCGCCTGCAATCCCGGCGCGGTCACGCCCCACGGCATGATGAGCGTGAGCCCCTTCAACGTGATGGGCTCGGCCATGAACACCTGGGACAAGGACAGCCGCTGGTGGAGCACGCCCTACGTAAAGGAAAACAGCTATTTCACCGGTTTTGCGCATGTGAACCTCTCCGGCGTGGGCTGCCCGGAACTGGGCTCCCTGCTGACGATGCCCACCACCGGCCCCCTGCAGGTGGACTACCACATCTACGGAACGGAATACACGGACGAGCAGGCGCATCCCGGTTACTACGGCGTGCAGCTCGTCAGCGGCATCAGGGCCGAGGCCAGCGCCACCACCCGCACCGCCATCGAGCGCTACACCTTCCCCGGCGGGGAGAGCAACATCCTCCTGAACCTGGGCGAAGGCCTCACCAACGAGAGCGGCGCCACCGTGCGGAGGGTATCGGCCACGGAAGTGGAGGGCTCCAAGCTCATGGGCACCTTCTGCTACAACCGCGAGGCCGTCTTCCCGCTCTACTTCGTCGTCCGCGTGAGCAAGGTCCCTTCGGCCTCGGGCTACTGGAAAAAGCAGCGCCCGATGACCGCCGAGGCCGCCTGGGACGCCGATGCGGGCCGATATAAAATCTACGAGAACTACGCCCGCGAACTCTCCGGCGACGATATCGGCTGCTGGTTCCACTACGAGGGTCTCGCCGAGGGCGAGCAGATCCAGCTGCAGATGGGCGTCTCCTTCGTGAGCATTGAGAACGCCCGCGAGAACCTGGACGCCGAGCAGCAGGGCTTCCGCTTCGACGAAGTGTGCAGGCAGGCCGATGCTACCTGGGACGGCTACCTCGGCCGCATCCGCGTCGAGGGCGGCTCCTCCGACGAAAAGACCATCTTCTACACGGCCCTGTACCATTCCCTCCTGCATCCCAACGTGCTCAGCGACGTGAACGGGGAGTATCCGCTCATGGAATACCGCCAGCCTTTCGGCCGCGGCGTGGGTAGGGTGGAACCCGGGCACGAACGCTATACCGTGTTCTCCCTGTGGGATACCTATCGCAATCTGCATCAGCTCATTACGCTGCTCTGGCCCGAGGAACAGCTGGACATGGTCCGCTCCATGGTGGACATGTACCGCGAGTGGGGCTGGATGCCAAAATGGGAGCTCTTCGGCCGTGAGACCTGGACCATGGAAGGGGATCCGGCCATCTGCGTGATCGCCGATACCTGGCTGCGCGGGCTCCGCGACTTCGACGTGGAAACCGCCTACGCGGCCTTCTTGAAATCGGCCGATACCCCCGGCGCCGCCAACCTCATGCGCCCGGACAACGACCCTTACGTCAAGGACGGCTACATCCCGCTGAACTACTTCGCGGCCGATTTCTCCGGGGATAACTCCGTCTCCCACGCGCTGGAATACTACGTGGCCGATTATGCCCTCTCCCGTCTGGCCGATGCCCTCGGCCACAAGGAGGACGCCAAGCGTTTCCTGGCCCGCTCCCTGGGTTACAGGAACTACTATTCCCCTGAATACAAGTGCTTAAGGCCCATCAATGCCGACGGAACCTTCCTCTCTCCTTTTAACCCGGAGGACGGCGCCGACTTCTCCAACGCGCCCGGTTTCCACGAGGGCAGCGCCTGGAACTACAGCTTCGCCGTGCCGCACGACGTGGCCGGTTACGCCAAGCTGCAGGGTGGCTCCAAGTCTTTTGTGAAGAACCTTCAGCATGTGTTTGACGAGGGTCTTTACGATCCGGCCAACGAGCCCGATATCGTCTATCCTTACCTGTTCTCCCGTTTCAAGGGACAGGAATACCGTACCTGGGAGCAGGTGTCTCGGATTCTCTCCACGAACTACAAGAACGCCCCGGACGGCATCCCCGGCAATGACGATACCGGCACCATGAGCGCCTGGGCCGTGTTCTCCATGCTCGGTTTCTATCCCGACTGCCCGGCCGAACCCGCCTTCACCCTCTCCCGTCCCATCTTCCCCAAGGCCGAGATCACCCTCCCCGACGGGCACGTGCTCACCATCACGCGCACCTCAGCCACCGCCTCCCGCGTCCAGGTGGACGGATACAAAAAAGGCTGCCGCATTTCCCATGAGGAATTTGCGGCAGCCCGTCAGATTCGTTGGCGTTAGAGGATGCTGTTTTTCTTGGTCCACTCTACGATTTCCGGAACATAGCCGAAGGCCAGGCCGGTGACGGTATCGGCGCAACCGTAGTACACGGCTACGCGGCCGGTTTCTTCGTCATGCAGGGCGGCGCAGGGGAAGCACACGTTGGGCACGTCTCCCATGCACTCGTACGGCATCTGGGGAGAGATCAGGTAGGGACCGCTGCGGGCCAGCACTTTCCAGGGCTGCTCCAGGTCCAGCAGGGCGCTGCCGAAGCTGTACACGTAACCGTTGCAGGAACGCAGTACGCCGTGGTAGAACAGCAGCCAGCCGTCGGGGGTCTCGATGGGAACGGGACCGGCGCCGATCTTCATGCACTGCCAGGCGCTCACTTCGAACGGAGCGGGAGCCATCACGTGACGGTGGTGCCCCCAGTACTCCATGTCGGGGGTTTCGCTGTAGAAAATGTCACCGAATGCGGTGTGGCCGGTATCGGAAGGACGGGACAGCATGGCGAACTTGCCATTGATCTTGCGGGGGAAGAGCACGCCGTTGCGGTTGTAGGGCAGGAAGGCGTTCTCCATCTGGTGGAAGGTCTCGAAGTCCTTGGTCCAGGCTACGCCGATGGTGGGGCCGTGATAGCCGTTGCACCAGGTGACCCAGTAGCGGTCCTCGATGAGGGTGACGCGGGGGTCGTAGGCGTAGTCTCCGTTCAGCTGCAGCTTCTCGGGTTTGATATCCCAGTGGATGCCGTCCTTGGAGAAACCCGCATGGATGGCCATGCGGCGGTTGGTGTCGTCACAGCGGAAGACACCGGCGAAACCGTCCTTGAAAGGAACGACCGCACTGTTGAAAATGCTGTTGGAGGTAGGAAGTAAATTTCTGGGAATAACAGGGTTGGCGCTGTAACGCCACATAACGTCATGGGAGCCGGAAGGTCTTTCCTCCCAGGGCATGTTCTTCATATTAAGCTTGCTTTTAAGATGATTTTCTCTTTCTCTCTGGAGATGTCTTCGCCGCGGTCCTTGCGCTCGATGAGGCGGAAGAGATAGTCCGTACTTTCCTTGGCGATCTGCGGCAGCGGCTGCTGGACATGGGGGATATGCGGCTTGAAGATGTCGTACACGTTGGAGTAGTCGAAGCCGACGATGCGGATATCCTCCTGGACGCGTATTCCTCTGCTGATCAGTTCCTTGATCAGGTTGGCGCTGGTTTCGTTGGAGGCGCAGACCATGCCGTCGAGGCCCCTTTCGAGCAGGTCGTCGGCCGCTTTCTGCGTGTCCTCCTCCATGGTGTTGAGGCCCATGTGATAGATGGGCGCCTTGGAGCCGACCTCCTCGCGGAAGCCCTTCTCGCGCTCGATCATGGCCGACGTACGCATGGCGTAGGTGAACAGGCCGATATTGTGCGCGCCCTGTTTCTTGAGGGCGCCCACGGCGAGACGCATGGCATCCACGTTGTCGATGATGACGGAGGGAATGTCGTATTGGGGGTTGTGACGGTCGATGGCGACGAACGGACATCCGGATGCCTGGAGACGTTCGATGTAGGGGCCGCAGCCCACGCACGGAACCACGATGAATCCTTCCACGTCCTTCTCCAGGAAGGACTGGACCAGACGGCCGAAGCGCTCCGGGTCTTCCTCCGTGCTGCCGAACAGCACGGTGTAGCCACGTCGCGTGAGGATTTTCTCCATCTCCTTGGCGATGATGCCGTAGAAGATATTTCCCAGGTCCGACAGGATGACGCCGATAACGCGCGTGCGGCCCTGGCGGAGCATACGGGCGGCCGAGCTGGGCTGGTAGTTCATGCGGGCGGCTACTTCGCGGATTCTCTCCTGGGTGGCGGGGCTGACACGGTACTTTTGTTTGCCGTCGGCCCCTATGCGGTTGTTCATCACAAAGGAAACCAGTGCGATGGATACACCCGCTTCGCGGGCGATATCTTTGATGGTGACATTTTTTGTCATATATGACAAAGATACAAAAAAACTGCGTATCTTTATACGATAAACGCAATACTTATGAAAAGATTTCTTCTGTTTTTTTCTGTCCTTGCCCTTGCGGCATGCAACAAGTCTGAACAGATCGATTATTGCTCTTTCGTAAACCCTAAAATCGGCACTGGAGCCCATGGACACGTGTTCGTGGGAGCCAACGTTCCCTTCGGCCTGGTCCAGGCCGGCCCCACCAGCATCCCCGAGGATTGGGACTGGTGTTCCGGTTATCACGAGAGCGATTCTACGGTCATCGGATTCAGCCAGACCCACCTTTCCGGAACCGGTATCGGAGACCTCTTCGACGTCACTCTCATGCCGGTCACCGAAACCACCGTCTTTGAGCGCGGCAGCGAGGACCGCCCCGGCTCCGGCGCCTGGAGCTACGCCCTCCGTTCCCGTGAGGTCTGCGAGCCCGGCTACTACAGCGTCCCCCTGGAGCGCTACGACATCCTGGCCGAGATGACCGCCACCGCCCGTGTGGCCTACTACCGCTTTACGTTCCCGGGTTCCGACAAGCCCGCCGTGGTCATCGACCTGGAAAACGGCGGCTGCTGGGACAAGACCACCGAATCCGGCTTTGAGGTCTCCCGCAACGAGGAGGGACAGGTGACCGCCATCGGCGGCTACCGCTATTCCACCGGCTGGGCCCGTAACCAGAAGATCTTCTTCTGGGCCGAGTTCTCCCGCCCCGCCCTCTCCTTCGTCCAGACGGACAAGTACCTCCGCTACGAGATGGCCCCGTTCTCCGGCGCCGAACAGCTGATGGTCAAGGTGGCCCTTTCTCCCGTTTCCGTGGAGGGTGCCCGCGCCAACATGGCCGCCGAGCTTCCCGACTGGGATTTCGAGGCTACCCGCGCCGATGCCAAGGCTGCCTGGAACGCAGAACTGGGCAAGGTCAAGGTGGATACGGAAGACCTGGATCGCAAGACTGTCTTCTACACGGCCCTCTATCACACCATGATCGCTCCTTCCGTGTTCAATGACGTGAACGGCGACTACCGCGGCAGCGACGACGTGGTCCGTCACGGAGACTTCCAGAACTACACCACCTGGAGCCTGTGGGATACCTACCGCGCCGCCATGCCCCTGGCCACGATCCTGCACCCCGAGAAGGTTAACGATTTCACCCAGACGTTCTATCACATCTACAAGGAGCAGGGAGACCTGCCCGTATGGCACCTGATGGGCAACGAGACGGACTGCATGGTGGGCAACCCCGGCACCATCTCCTTCGCCGACTTCATCATCAAGGGCTTCAACGGCGGCATCCCGGCCGATGAACTGATCAAGGCCATGGAGGAAACCGACCAGCGCAACGACCGCGGCCTGGATCTCCTGCACCAGTTCGGCTACATCCCCGCCGACCTCTACCGCGAAGCCGTGGGCAACGACCTGGAGTATGCCATCGCCGATGGCGCCCTGGCCAACGCCGCCGCTTTCCTGGGTTATCCGGAGGTGGAAGCGAAGTACCGCGAGCAGAGCCACTCCTACCGCAACTACTGGGATCCCGAAACCCGTTTCCTGCGCGGCCGCAAGACCGACGGCAGCTTCACCGAGCCTTTCAACCCCTATGCTCCCGAGCAGGGTAACCACGACTACACCGAGGGTAACGCCTGGCAGTATCGCTACCTGGTTCCCCAGGATGTGGAAGGTCTGCAGGAACTCTTCGGCGGCCGCGAGGCTTTCGTCGAGGCCCTCGACACGCTCTTTACCGTTTCTTCCGAGCTGGAAGGCGAGGCTCCGCCGGACATCTCCGGTCTCATCGGCCAGTATGCCCACGGCAACGAACCCAGCCACCACATCATCTACCTGTATTCCATGGTGGGCGAGCCCCAGAAGGCGGCCAAGCGCCTGGCCCAGGTCTATGACGAGCTCTACTTCAACGGTCCCGAAGGTCTCTCCGGCAACGAGGACGTAGGCCAGATGAGCGGCTGGTATGTGCTGTCCGCCATGGGCTTCTACCAGGTGGAACCCGCCAGCACCCGCTTCTGGTTCGGTCTGCCCATGTTCCCGCAGATGCAGGTCAAGGTCGCCGGCGGCACCTTCACTATCAAGGCCAACGGCCCCCTGGACGGCTACATCGCCTCCGTGAAACTCAACGGCAAACCCTACGACAAGCCCTACATCGAGTACGCCGACATCGTCGCCGGCGGTTCCCTCGAGTACGAGTTGCAGTAATCGCTTCCCTTCATACCCTCTACGTTATGCCCGGCTCCGCCCGGGCATTTCTTTTTGTGCCGCCCGGGGACGGGAGCTGGGGCCGTCTGGACACGAAGCCGCAGGCGCTCCTGACGCCGTGCCGCCCTTGGCGCCAACAATGTCCCTCACCACGCGAGGACGCCGTGGCACTTCGCAGCTAGACACTCATCCCTCCGGTGGGAACTCACCCCAGTTGTCGCCATTCGCGCTGGCGCGCGAACCGGTCGTCCCGGCTACTCGCTCAATCCTGCGTCTTCTACGTCCATCCGCCCCCACTCCCGTCCCCAGCCTAAAGCACACTTTTGGCCTTTAAACAGCGATTTCGTTCTTTAGCGCCCCAAATTTCACCCTCTAAAGTACACTTTTGGCTCTGGAATCCACATTTCGTGCTTTAACCAAACGCTCACTGCATACGTGCCTCCCGCTGCATATGCCCAGCACGCGGCCATGAGGCAAAAAAAGAAGCCGGCTCGGGGGAGTCGGCTTCTTCGTATGAGGGTGTGAGGATTACTCGGCGGAGACGGGGAAGACGCAGAGGTTGCCATCCCATTCGACGAGGGCGTTGTTCACGTCATCGGCGTGGTTCTCTTCGGCAAGAACGGAGGCGCCGTTCATGTGGGACATCTTGGACCAGTCGAGGTCATAGGCGGTGTCGCCGGCCAGGTTGATGGTTTTTCCGTTTTCGGTGTCGCCGAATATCCACTTGACCATGAGGCCTTCGGCATTGTTGGCTACGTCGCACAGACCGCTGGCGATTTCGGAAGCGGCCAGGGGACGATTCCAGACGCGGGCGTAGTCGATGTAACCGTCGAAGAGCTGAGAGACAGGATAGTTGCCACCGTCGGCATCCCATGACATACCCAGTTCAAAGCGTTCGAAGAAGAAGTCAGCAGCCTTTGCAGCGTTGAAGGTGTAGCTGTTGATATACTCCTTGTTATCGTAGATATCAATGCTGCCTTCAGCATTCACAACAACGGTGAGCACGTGCCAGGTCTTATCGGAAACGATGTAGTAGTCGGTTTCACCCTTCTTGGTAACCTTGAGGTCGAGACCCCAGGCGTTGTTGTTCAGACGGAGCGCACCGGGAGCGGTGTTGTCGCAGCTGAAGCGGAACAGGAAAGCGGGGCTCTCGCCCTTCGCTTCGAAGGTGCAGAGGCGGTCTACCTGGTTGCCGCTCTTCCAACCATTGGAGTAGAACTTCACCTGGAAGGTACCGCCCTGCTTGAAGTTGTGAGCGTCTTCCTTGGTAAAGAGGAAGTTCTCGGAGATGTCGCCGTTGGGCTGCAGAACCCAGCCCTCGCGGACGGCATCAATCTCTTCTTCGGCCTTACCAGCCTTCTGGGCAATCACGATCGTCTGGAGTTTCTTCTCGGTGCCGGCTTCGTAGATGTAAACTTCACCGGTACGGATCTCCTCGGTGGTATTGTCCTTCAGGGAGAGGGTGATGGTGTAGTTGTTGGCCTTCACGTCAACAACAGAGATCCAGTCTACCTGGGGCTTGATGGAGTTCTTGTCCAGGGAAACGTTGGAAACGATGTGGGCTTCCACGCTGCCATTCACGTCGTCGGCGATGTAGTCGATCCCGTTTTCAGCATCGGCCTTCTCGTCGGTGGGATTGGCATAGTCCTGCTCGGCTTCGCCGCCGAAGTAGAGTTTCACGATGGAGGTGAGACCTACCTTGGAGTCGGCGTAGGCGAGAGCGGTGCCTTCAACAGCGGCCTTCGGGGTGATCACGAACTTGTCGCTCTCCACGGTGGCGCTGTAGTTGCCGTCGGTGAAGATGTCCACCTCGGTGCCGGCGATCTTGGCCTGCACGGTGTAGGCTACATCGAAGGGATCGGTGCTCTTAACTTCGTAGTGGGTTTTGGCGATATTCAGACGGAAAGCGCTGGCGATGGGAATCTTCACGGTGGAGTTGTCGCTCAGGGTGAGGACTACATCGGTAGCGGTTACTTCAATGTTCTTGAAGATGCCGTCCTGCAGGCTTGCGCCGCCGCTGAAGCCGCCCAGTTCGGTCTCGGTGCCGGCAATGACAGCATACAGCTTGCCGTTCTTGACATAGATGTTGGTCACCTGGCTCACGAGGAGGTCCTTGCCTTCGAACTGGAGGGCTTCTCCGTCGATGGCCCATACAAGATCGTTGCCTTTCTGGATGACACCCAGGGAACCGGCACCGGAACCGCCGGAGATCTTGAGGGTAACCACGGTGCCGTCACCATAGGTAACGGTAACACCGTCGGAGGTCTTTTCAACCTTCTGGACGTACTGGCCCAGGGCGACTGCGTTGGCAGCCTTCATCTGGGCCTCCAGGTTGCCTACCTTGGTTTCAAGGGTGGTGACGCGGTTCTTGAGGTCCGTGTCGTCATACTGTTTGGCGCAGCCCGCAAGTACAAGGGCTACAGCAAGAGCAGAAATAATTCTTTTCATAAGTGATTATTGGTTATTGTTATTATTGTGCGCATTTGTTCTTGGCGTCCTTCACCCATTTCACGGCGGCGCCAGCTTCAGGAGTTGTAGTATAGTCTTTTTCGTTCTTCTGGCGCTCGCTCTTGTCCCAGTCCATGTCGACACCGGCTACGGAGTCGTGGAAGATATGGCCTTCGCCTTCATTCATCTTCCAGTAGCCAACAAGGCCTTCGGCGCTGGCATCTGCCGAGCAGAGGGAAGAAGCGATTTCGCTCTGGGAACGGGCGATGTTCCAGATACGCATCTCGGCCATACGGCCGGTGTAGCTCTGGGAACCGCCGTAACCGCCCCAGGACATGCCGATTTCGAAGCGGTTCAGCTTGAAGGATTGGTTGCCGGAAACGGTGTTTTCCTTGGGCGTGTCTTTTTCACCGTTCACGTAGACGGTCATATCAGAACCGTCCCAAACGATGGAAATCATGTACCACTGGTTCTCGTTGAAGACACCTTCTTCGTTGTCTCCTTCACCGGTGGCACCGGTGACATAACGTCCGCTGGGGGCAACGATATCCAGGGTCTTCCAGGGTTTACCGTTTTCGTTGAAACGGAGCAGCACCTGGCCACCACCGTCTTCGTTCCAGCAGCAGAACCGGCACAGCTGGTCGTTTCCGCGAGACTTCATGTTGTAAGGATGGGCCTTGATCTCCAGGGTCCAAGTGGAAAGCTCATATCCGTCGCCCAGTTTGTGCGTGCTGTAGACAGAGGTGTTGGGAATATCCAGGGAGTAGGTCTCCATGGTCTTGCCAACCTTGATGAACAGCGTTTGGGAACCGGCCAGAATGTCCATTTCCTTGCCGTCGGAACCGGCGGCCGTGACAGGAATGACGTAGTTGACACCTTCTTCGATGAAGCTGTTGTCAATGAGGGTCACGGAAGCGTTGGCCGACTGAGCCGTTCCGGCTTTGAGTACAGCATACTCGTTGTTCAGCAGCACAGTGTTTCTGGGAACGGAAACATAGCTGGTACCATTGAGTTTGTTGTAGTTTACTACAGCCATGCTATCTATGGACAGATAGACTTTGGTGTCCTGGGAAACAAGGTCGGTGGCAGAAACGGAAAAGTTGTACGTGATCGGAATGGCATCGGCAAGGATACGGTCCTTGGAAAGAGGGGACTCCTCGGCTCCCGTCATCAGAATGACACTTTTGCCATACTGGAACTTGTCGGCCTGGTTGCAGGCAACGCAAGCCAGAGCAGCAGCCAATACAGGAATAATATATTTTTTCATGCCGAAGTCTATTTGTGAGGGTTGATAATCTGAATGGCGCGACGCAGGAAGCCGTAGGTCTGGAAGTTGGTCATGGCGTAGCCTTTCTTCTCCAGGGCGGCCTGTCCGTTGTCGTAGTCATTGTCAATGTAGTAGCCGCCGAAGCCGCCGCCCAGGCCCTGGGTAGCCTCGCTGGAGTGGCGGGCATAGGACTCGAGGGTGTACATCTTCTCGCCGGCGGCGTTGTAGCTGCCGGAAGGATAACCACCGTTGAGGTAGTTGGGGCCTTCGCTGGAAGACTGCTCATACTGCTCGCAGTACACCATCTTCTCGGCAGGGAAGCCGGAAGCGGCGTGGGGGTTGGGACCCACCTGCTGGGAGTAGGCCTGGCAAACCAGGTAATCAATCTTGGGCTCGATGCTGGACGGGGGATTGCCGCCGAAGTAGTCCACAATCAGGAGCTTCTCCGGGTTGGAACCCTGAGGGCCGAAGTACTTGGACACTTCATCGACCACCCAGCTGATCTGCGTACCGCCCCAGCCTTCGTAGTCGAAATCGACACCGTCCAGGCCGTGGGTGTTCACGATGTCCACCACCAGGCGGCCATAGGCGCGGATGCTGGCTTCGTCTCCACCGGCAACTTTCCAGTGCTTGACCTCACCGGTAGCTTCGTCCTTCAGGTCGAACTCCTGACCATAGTGGGAGGCATCGGCGTGCATGACGAAACGGGTGCCCTTTACCTTCTGGCAGTATTCCATGTCAGCGTAGGCGTTGGGGGAGTAGTCGTAGGTATTCATGGGAGCCCATTCGATTTCTCCAGTCTCGCTGTTCTTGACGTTGCCATAGAAGCAGGCATCGCAGCTCTCCTGCTTCATGGGCGTGCCCATCCACAGGTTCACGATATCCAGTGAATCCGGCAGGGACATGAAGCGGGGACGCATGCTCTTGTACTCAATGTACAGGCTGGTAGCGCCCTCCGGCGGTGCCCAACGGGCAAAGTATACATAGGAGATGGTGTGCTGAGACTTCTTCCACTCCCGCAGATTCACATAGTACTCTTCGTCTATGGAATCCTCGATATTGACGGACTTGATCTGCTGGATGGGAAGCTTCTCAATCTTGGTGTTGCAAGATACAGCTGCCCAGGCAGTCAGGACCGCAAAGCTGATATAAAGAATTCTTTTCATTTCCGTCAGCAATATTATTTGTTAAACGGCTTCTGGTCCCACCACAGGCGGGTACCTGCGTTGTCTGCGCCACCAAGGGCTTCCAGACCGCTCGCATAGCCTTCAGGGTTGGTGATGGACTCGCTCTCGGGGTAAGGCACACGACGTGCACCCTGGGAGGACTTCACAGTGTCGTTGGACAGGTTGCGTGCAGGCTCAATCAGGACGGGATAGTGCAGACGACGCTGCTCGGCCCATGCCTCGGCGCCGTTCGGGAAGATGGCCAGCCATTTCTGGACGGCGATTCTTTCCAGGTTGCGCTCGGCGCTATTCTGCTCGTTCCAGGCAATGGTGATGTCGGAGGGCGCTGCAACCGTCATCTTACCCACGGCGGCTTTGTATTCAGCCGGCTTGGCAGTCTTGTTGGTGATGTATGCGGCAGCGCCGTCAGCGCCCCATTCTTCGAAGGAAAGCTTAATACCTTCCTCGTAGAAATCCTTGGCCGTACCACCCATGTTCCAACCGGCCAGTGCACCTTCGGCGCGCAGGAAGGCAACCTCGGCGGCATTCTGCCAGGTGATCTTGAAGGCATCGGCGTTGAAGGTGGAGACCTTGTTAGCTACGTGCTTGTAGTCGGTGTAGTTGCTTACCTTGATACCGGGACGGACACCGTGCAGTTTACCGTCGCCAGCAGGCAGGCCGTATTTAAACTTACGGGGATCGTCGTAACCGTTGAGATAGCACTCCAGCGAGGCACCCAGGGCAGCGTCACCACCCTTGTTAAAGGTGATGATGTTCACCAGGAAGTGCGGCTTTCCGTTGTCGGCGAATACTGCATTGTCTGCGTTGCTTTCAATGACGCCAACGGGGCTGTTGATGGATTTCTCAGCCTCGGTGCGGGCCAGCTCGGGATCGGCGTAACGGATGCGCATAGCCAGACGCAGTCGAAGGGAGTTGGCAAACTTAACCCACTTCTGCACATCACCATTGTAGACCTGGTCATAGGCGGCCATAATCTTTGCGCCGGTTCCGCAGATGGCTTCCAGGGTTTCGATGGAGGCGTCCAGTTCCTTGAAGAACTGTTCGTACACCACATCCTGGGGGTCGTAATTGTTTTTGAGATTACCGCTGGTAGTGTAGGCAATCGGGCCGTAGTAGTCCGTCATCTGGTGCATGGAAGCAACCTTGATGATGGTGGCCAGAGCCAGTTCGTTGCTCATGTTCAGTTCCTGGGCCTGTGCCTCGAACTTGTTGAAGCTGCCCAGGGTCTGCATGTTCTTGAAGTTCCAGAGGGAACGGCACCACTGATCGTAGAAGTCCCAAGCGTCATGGAAATGACCGGCGCCAAAGGCTTCGATGGGGGTGGAATAACCGGACCAGGTGTCAGCGCAAAGGTTGTATGCAATCTGATAGTCACTGTCGCGGCTCTCGTCATAGGCGAAGACAGAGCGCTGCAGAGCCTGGAACATACCGCCGACGGCCAGACCGTCCTGTGCCATTTGTTCGCTGCTGGGATTATTGATGTCCCTGTTGATGTTTTCGAAGTTCTTGGTGCAGGATACGGCGATGACGGAGGCCACGGCAAACGTAAAGATAGCTTTCAAAGTATTTTTCATTTTCCTGTCCTCCTATTATTTAGCGGCCGATTCGTGGCCGAATTTAACTTTGATGGAGAAGCCTACGCTGCGGGTGGAAGGCTGCATGAAGTAGTCCATGCCCTGATTGTAAGTACCTACATTGGAGGTCATCTCAGGATCGAAGGGGGCTTTGAGGAAGAGCATGGCCAGGTTGTTACCAACCACGGACACGTTCAGGCCTTTAAGCCAGGGGCAGTTCCACTTGGAAACGGGGAGGTCGTAACCCAGGGAGAGTTCGGCCAGACGGACGTTCGTGGCATCATAAACATACTGGCTCATGATACGCTGGCCACCTACTACAGAGTAGTAACCCTGAATGTCGGTGTTCTTCATACCGTTGAATTCGAGGTAACCCACCTCGCGCAGGTCTGCGGAATCCTTAGAAGCGCCGTACCAGTCCATGATTGCCTGGGTCTGGGAGAGGACGATACCACCCAGACGGGCCGTGAAGAGGAAGCTGGCGGTGATGCCGTTCCAACCCAGGTGGCCACCCCAGCTGAGGCGGTGCTTGGCGTCGGTAGTTCCGGCATACATCATGGATTCGCCTTTCTGAATCATACCGGCGGAGTTCAGGGCGTAGTAGCCGTTCTCGTCGGTCTTGATGGTGCTGACATAGACATCACCCAGGGTGCCGCCTTCGTAGAGGATGGCGTTGATGTTGTCGCCGAACTCGCTCACCTTCATGCCGTTTCCGTCCATGACCTCGCCGGTCTGGGGGTTGTTGAATTGCAGGTTGGCGATGCGGTTCTGGTTCCAGGTCCAGGTGAAGTAGGTGCCGTAGTTGAACTTGCCGAAGCTGTCGTTGAAACGAAGGGCCATTTCAATACCCGTGTTGTCTACGCGACCACCGTTAATCCAGATGCCGGAAGTGGTGGAGGTGGTGGAAAGCTCAGGCTTGTAGAACTGGTTGAAAGTCTTGGAATAGTAGTAGGTGGCATCCAGCTGCAGCTTGCTGTCGAACAGGTGGATGTTGGTACCCAGTTCGAAGGACTTGGTACGCTCCGGCTTCAGCTCCAGGTTGGTGTACAGCTTGCTCAGACCCAGCTCTCCCTTTTCGTCCTGAAGGATACGGGGATCCAGCAGGTGCTTGGAGGGGTCGGGGGTGTTACCTACCTCGGAGTAGGAAGCGCGAACCTTCCAGTAAGGGAAGAATTTGCTCTTGAGGCCGGGAACCAGTTCAGTGATGATTCCGGACAGACCCACGGTAGGATAAGTAATGGCACCTGCGGTCCAAAGGGTGGAGTTCCAGTCTGCGCGGAAAGTCATGTCCAGGTAGACACGGCTGCGCCAGCCCAGCTGGGCGTTGGCGAACACGGACTGGTTCTGGACACGATAGCCTTCGGTCTTCATCTTGGCGCCGCTGGCGTGCATGTCCAGGTTGTTGAACGTGAACTGGTTGTTCACGGTAAGGAGGCCGGCATCAATCCAGTCACTGTGGAAAGTGACATCGTCAATGTTGGCACCGACAACACCGGTAAGGTTGAACAGGTTGTCTCCCCAGTATTTATTAAAGGTAGCCAGTACTTCGCCGAACTTCTGCTCGGTGTACTGCTTGTTGTTCTTGTACATACCGTGCGTGGAACCCTTGGTGTACAGCAGGTCGGTGCTGGCATCGAATTTCTGCTCCTGGAGCTCGTCGGTACGGTCGTACTTGGCGCGGGCGCTCACGGTGAGCCACTTGGAGGGCTTATAAGAGAGCTGGGCGCTGCCCATCAGACGATTCTTGCTGTTCTGGAACTTTTCGTGTTCGGTGATCCAGTAAGGGTTCTGCATGCTCATGCCGCCGTAAGGCCAGTACTGGACCTTCATGTTACGGCCGGCGTCGTAGCGCTCATAAATCTGAACCTTGGAGAAATCTGCACCGGCAGGGAACAGGTAAACGGGAACCACAGGGTTGTGATATTCACCCTGTGCAATCATGTTCTGTTCTGCCACGTGGCCGTAGGTGAGGTTGATATCCATGGATACCAGATCCTTCACCAGGTCGGTGGTGTTGCGGACGCTCAGGTTGTAGCGGCTGACGTTGTTGTTGTGCACAATACCGCGAGCATTGGAGGTAGAGGCCGATACATAGGTCTGGCTACGCTCGTTGCCCGTGGAAAGGGAGAGGGAGTTCACCTCGTTGATACCAGTCTGGAAGAAATCCCGGGGATTGTAAGTGGAGGGATTGGTCAGCTTGGCACCCCAGCTATAGTAAGAGCCTACATCGGATGCTCCATAGGTATTCTGGAACTGAGGCATAATGTAAGCGCTGGAGAAGGAGGTGTTGTTGGAATAGTTGATTTCAAGCTTGTCCTTGTCACCCTTCTTGGTGGTGATGATGATGACACCGTTAGCAGCGGCGGCACCGTACAGGGCGGCGGCGGAGGGGCCGGAGAGCACGGAAATGCTCTCGATGTCGTCCTGGTTGATGGTGCCGAGGATGTCACCAGTCTGGCCGGCACCTTCGTAAGCGCCGGAGGGCTGATGTGCATCGCGCAGAGACTGCATCGGAACGCCGTCAATCACGTACAAAGCATTGTTGTTGTTGTTGATGGACTTGGAGCCACGCATCACGATACGTGAGCTACCGCCTACACCGGTGGAGGACTGGCTGATGGAAACACCGGCCACCTTACCGTTGAGGCTGTTGACGAAGGAGCCAACGGGAGAAACGCTCTCGAGTTTGGCCTGCTGCACATTGTAGGAGAGGGATTTCTCCTCCTTCTTGATGCCCATGGCGGTGACCACCGTCGCATTGAGGACGTTGTTGGCTTCGGCCAGGGTTACATCTATGACAGCGCGGGAGCCAATGGTTTCCAGCGCGTCTTCCATGCCGATGAAGGAGTAACGCAGCTGCGTGGCGCCATCGGGAACGGCAATCTCATAATTACCGTCCAGGTCGGTGACCACGCCCACAGGCGGGACGACTCCCTCTACGGTTACGCTGGCGCCGATGAGCGGCTCTCCATACGCGTCGGTGACGACACCCTTGACGGTCCGGTTCTGGGCCAGGGCCACGCCACCTGCGAATAACAGCCCTGCAGCGGCCACGAGTGCCTCTGCTAAGACTTTTCTGAGTTGGTAACGCATAAAGTTGTGTTGGGTTAATGTTTTGTGTGTTGTCGCTATAACGATTTAGCGGGGCAAATATACGAAATTAAATCAGAATACTGATTAGTTTTCTTACTTTTTTATCGCCTTGATTCTGAGGGTTTGTTCCGTCGGTTTTCCGTTGACCAGAGGCTGGATGTCAACGTCCACAGTATCAATGTTTTCCGGCATGGTAAACTTGACGTGGATGGTATCCCTCTCGTTGGCCTTCATCCGGCCGGGCTGGCGCATGCGCACATAGGGCTGCCAGGCCTCGGGTATGTCAAAACGGATATCGGCCTTCTTCTTCCCTCCGTTGCCGTGGCGGAAGAACATGTCGGCCGTTTCTCCGACGCCGCGGGCGCCGAAATGGAGCACCTTGTGGCTCATGTAAAGTCCCTCGCCGTAGGCATAGGGACGGTCTTCCTCGATAGGGTGGTTGTAGCCGATGACCTGACCCTTGATGACCATGCTGCGGCTGCGGACAGGGGAGTTGCGGTAATACACCACAATCTCTTCCATCATGGGACCGGGACGGTAGGCGGGATCGTAGGTGACGGTGAGCACTTCGTCCTCACCGGGCGCGACGGGCTTCCTGTCGAAGGCCACCTGCGTGCATCCGCACGGAGTGTGCAACTGCACGGGGTAGAGGGTGTCGGCATAGTCGTTGCGGCACAGCAGTTTCACGGTAACGGGGCCTTCGATCTCCTTGATCTTGCCCAAGTCGGCCTCGGTGGAGGTGGTGACGCGGAGGCTGCGGACTCCGTCTTTGGGCCCGCATGCCACCGCCAGTACAATGGCTGCAGCCGCACTTGTCATTCTGAGCGAAGCGAAGAATCTCATAATCCGGAAACAGTATCGTTAAACAAACCGAACCCGTTGATCACCGGGCAGGCGAGGGCGCTCTTGATCTGGATGCGGACGGCGTCGGTGGTGACGCTGCTGCCCATCAGGATGCGCTTGTAGCCGATGGTGTTGCCGCTGGCCCAGGTGCTCCAGGAACCGTTCTTCTTCACCTGGACGCTGAAGCTCTTCACGCGCTGTCCCAGCGGGATATACTCCTGCAGCATGACGCGGTTGAAAGTCTTGGAACCGTTGAGGGAGATCTCGATCTCGGCCGTCTTCACGTCGTCGTCGGTGGCGAAGTAGCTGTCGTAGTTGCCGTCCAGGATGTTGGCGGCCGCATAGCCGCTGTAACCGCCGCGGACGGAGGCCGATGTAGCCGTAGCGCCGGCGGCGAGGTTGGTGCCGAAGATGGCCTCGCGCATGGCGGTGAAGTCCTCGATCACCTTCTTCTCCTTGGCGTCGATGACGCCCTGGTCGGACGGGGGTACGTTCATCAGGAAGACGCCGTTACGGCCGACGCTCTCGTAGTAGAGCTTCATCAGCTGTTTGGCGCTCTTGCGGGAATCGCCGGCACCGTAGAACCAGCCGTTGTGGTCTCCGATCTGCTGGATGGAGAAATCGCATTCGGCCGCGCACCAGGTATCACCGTTCTCGTCACCGGAAGAGAGGTAGCTCTCGTAATTGCCCGGGAGGTTGGACGGGGACAGGCCGCGTCCCTTGATGTTGAGGGTGGCCCAGTTGGTGGTGCCGGCATCGCCGTTCTCGTTGCCTACCCAGCGGCAACCGGGGCCGCCGTTGGAGAAGATCACGCAGTCGGGGTTCTTGTCGAACACGGTCTGGTTTACGCTGGTCCAGTTGAAGGAACCGGCATGGTTGCCGTCGAACCAGAATTCCACCACGGGGGCATATCGGGTCATCAGGTCCTCGATGGCTTTCTTGTACTGGGTTTCGTATGCGCCGGTCGAAAGGCCGCTGGCCTCGATCATGCGGTCCCAGGGGGACAGGTAGATACCCAGGTTCACGCCGTATTTGTCGCAGGCGTCGCGGACGGCCTTTACCACATCCGTGTGGTTGGAACAGTTGGCGTTGGCCACGTCCGTGGTGCTCTCCGGGTTGTCCCAGAGGCAGAATCCGTCATGGTGCTTGGCGGTGAGGATGACCTCCTTGAAGCCGTTCTCGGCCGCCACTTTCACCCACTGGTCGGCGTCGATGGCGGTGGGCTGGTAGTTCTGCATGAGCAGGCTCTCGCTCCAGGCTTTTCCGTTGCAGTTGCTGTTTTCGCCGTCCCAGCCGCTGAAGGTGGCCTGTCCGTAGTGGTAGAACATCAGGAGTTCCTGCTTCTGCCAGGCGACCTGTCCTTCCGTGGGAAGGGCGCCGTAGCCCTCCGGTGCGCCAGGATCCGTAGGCTGCGGATCGGGATTCGGGTTGGGGTCGGGGGTGGGAGGCGTATAGGTGCCCTTGACGGTCACTTTGCAGGCGGCGGTGAATCCACCGTCAGCCGTGGTGACGACGATATCGGCCTCACCCTCTGCGAGGGCGCGGGCGTCGCCGCTGGTGGCATCTACGGCCACCACTTCGGGCAGGGTGCTGGTCCAGCTCACCTGCTGGTTGGTTGCGTTGGCAGGGATGACACGGGCCACCAACTTGAACTGGTCTCCCGCCGTCAGCTCCATTTCGCTGCGGGACAGGGAGACGCCGGTTACGGCAACGGTATCACCGGTCGCTTCGGCCTTGTCCTTGGGGGAACAGGTGCATCCGATGGCGACGATGATGGCTAAGGAAGTAAGGATATGTAGATTTCTCATAAGGAATATTGGTTGGCTTTTTCGCCCTTCATCCCGGGTGTCAGGATAAAGGTGTATCGGTAGCTCTCGTCGGCCCAGAGCATGCGCGAGGCTTCCGGACGGTTGCCCCAGCTGTCATATCCGCCCACGGCCGACTGACGGTAGTCCAGGCAGACCTCGGTGTAATCGCGTACGGGTACGTCGCACAGGTGGGTCTGCTTGCCGCCGTCCAGGTCCTCCACGCTTTGGCGAAGGACGTTGAACTCGAAGGGCCCGTCGGACGTGACGGCCAGGCCGTCCAGCTCCAGCCACTGCACGTCGGTGTGATGACCGGTCTCCTGCGGACGCACGTAGTGATAGTATTCGGCCGATGCCGTGCTTTCCCAGATGCGCTTGGCGCTGGCACTGTTGCGGTCCCAGTAATTCTCCAGCGGTCCCCGGCCGAAGTAGCGGAAGTGCTCGTCTGCTACGCGGAAGCGTACGCCCAGGCGCGGAAGCATGATGCGGTGCCAGCGGTCCAGGCCCCTCTCTCCCGTGGGTTCGGTGCTCACTTCTATTTTCAGGGTGCCGTCGGCATAGAAGGTGTAAACCTCGCTCTTGCGTACGCCCGTGCCGGCGAGGCGGATGGAGGCGCTGCCGTCGGCGTTATTCCCGGCGCTTACCGCAAGCGGCTTGCCGGGCTGGCGGAAGGCGGCGGAACGGGCGGGCTCGCCGCTGCCGTAGTCGTTGTCATTGGAGGCGCGCCAGAAGTTGGGACGCAGGCCGAAGGAGGGATCTACCATATCCTTCTCCTTTACCTTCCAGGTCCTTACGTAGCCTTCGGCCTTGTCGAAGACCAGTTCGGCCTTCTCGCTGCGCAGTACGATGCGGGTGTCACCTTCGGTGATGACCACCTCTCCCTTCACCTGGCGTTCCGTTCTCTCCGCAGTGTCCTTGAGGAGCACTTCGTCCATCGCCAGGACGGTGCCGCGGGTAATGAGCGGAAGATCCCGGCTGGTGCGAACCTCGAAGAAGATGCGGTACTCGCCGGCTTTCTTCATGCGGGGGAGGCGTACGCGGAACGTCTCGGCCGTCTGGGGGGCGGTTTCAAAGCGGAGCTTGTGCTTGAACCACCAGAAGGGACGCTTGCCGTCGCGCTCTACCCAGTAAGTGATACGGTAGTCCTTCAGGTCTGTAAAATAATGGCGGTTGAAGATCTGGAAAAGACCCTTTTCGATGTCCACGGGAGTGATGCTCACGTCCTGGTACACGTGCTTTACCTCGTAATAGGCGGGGTGCGGGTCACGGTCGGGGTTCACGATGCCGTTGCAGCAGAAGTTGCCGTCAGACGGGACGTTCTCGCCGTAGTCGCCGCCGTAGGTCCAGCCGCGTTTCTCGTCGTACAGGCCCTGGTCCACCCAGTCCCAGATGAAACCGCCCTGCAGCTGCGTGTGGGCATAGATATAGTCCCACTGCAGATCCAGGGAACCGGTGGAATTACCCATGGCGTGGGCGTATTCGCAGGGGATGACCGGACGGGCCGTGTAGGTCTCACCCATCTTCTTGAACCAGTCGGCGCCGGGATACATGGGGTTGATGATGTCGGTGTTCCATTCATACTCGGCACGCTCATAGATGACGGGACGGTTCTGGCCGTCCTGTTCCAGCTTTTTCAGCAGGCGGTAAGTCTCGTAGAAGTTGACGCCGTTGCCCGACTCGTTGCCCAGCGAGAGCAGCGTCACGCAGGGATAGTTGGCCGTACGGTAGTACATGTTGAGCGTGCGGTCGATGTGCTTGGTCATCCACATGGGATTGTTGCCCAGGGTCTTCTTGAGGTCGTAGCCCATGGCATGCGTCTCGATGTTGGCTTCGTCGTACACGTAGAAACCCAGAGAGTCGCACAGCTCGTAGAACTCACGCGGCTGCGGGTAATGGCTGGTACGGATGGCGTTGATGTTGGCCCTCTTCATCAGGGTCAGGTCCTCCAGGATATTCTCCTTGGTGATATAATGACCGGTGTAGGGATTGTGTTCATGCAGGTTCACGCCCTTGAATTTCACGGGCTGGCCGTTCACCAGGAAGGCCTTCACCTCCCGGTCTCCGTCCTTTACGCTTACGATCTCCAGGCGACGGAATCCTACGTGGAAGCGGGTGTATTCCCCGTTTACGTTCAGCAGGAGGGTGTACAGCTCGGGCGTCTCAGCGGTCCAGCGGCGCACGGCGGGAATGCTGTCGGCGACGGTGGTCATCGCTCCGTCGAAGGAATAGCGGGCATCGGCGACGGTCGTTCCGTCGCGGTCCAGCAGTTCATACGATACCTCGACGGGGGCCGAAGAACGCATGCGCAGGTAGAACACGCCCGTGCTCAGGTCCTGGGCGAGGGTGGAGACGACGGAAAAATCAAAGTCGTCGTTCCGGCTCTCGCTGGACAGGTAAACGTCTCTTTCCTGGCCGGAAAGGCGCCAGAAATCCTGGTCTTCCAGGAACGAGGCCGTGGTATAGCGGTATATCTTCAGGAGCAGATCGTTCTCCCCCTCCTTCAGGATGTCGGTGAGGCGGAATCGGGCCAGGTTCTTGGAATCCTCGCAGTAGCCGATTTCCTGTCCGTTTACGATGACATAGGTGCCGCTCTTGGTGCCGCAGAGGTTCAGGTACACTTCGCGGCCGGCCCAGGCGGCGGGCACGGTGAAGCGCCGGTGGTACAGGGCCGACGGGACCGATTCGGGCAGCATCGGCGGCTGCGGGTCCACAGGGCAGAAATCATAGGGGACGTTGGAATAGATGGGAATGCCCCATCCCTGCACCTCCCAGTTGCCGGGGACGTGGATTCTGTCCCATTGGGGCATGCCCTCCAGGGCCTCCATGGCATGGTGGTCGTCAAAGTACTTGAAGTCCCAGATGCCGTTCAGGTCCAGGTAATTCTCGCTTTCGCGGAATCCTTTCTGCAGCGCATCTTCGCGGGTGGCGTAATAGATAACTTCCGTGCGCTGGGTCTGGGCGTTCACGGAGGTGGTCTGTGCGTCCTTCCAAAGGGGCAGGACTGCAAGTGCAATAAGGGCCGTTATTGTCATGTGGATTATCAGAGTTTTATGATCATTGCATCGCGGATATCGTCGGAGGAGGCTCCTACCTGGATCTCGAACTCGCCGGGTTCCGTCACCCGTTCCATGGCGGGGTTCACCAGTTCGAAGGCCGAAGGTTTCAGCGGCAGTTCCACCGTAACGGTTTCTCCGGCCTGGACGTGCACGCGCCTGAAGGCGCACAGCTGCTTGCGGGGACGGGCCGTGGAAGCCACCAGGTCGCGGATATAGACCTGCACCACCTCGTCGCCGTCCATGGCGCCGGTATTGGTGACGTCCACCGTCACCTTGCCGCAGGCAGACCCGTTCGCTTCGCTCAGGGTGACACTGTCATTCTGAGCGCCAGCGAAGAATCTCGTATTCTTATATTCAAAAGTGGTATAGCTGAGGCCATAGCCGAAGGGATACAGCGGGGCGGCGCTCTCTTCCACGTAGTCGTGGCTGTAGGGGACTTTGCGGTTGTAGTACACGGGCAGCTGTCCCACGCTGCGGGGGACGCTCACGCTCAAGCGTCCGGCGGGGTTGTATCGGCCCGTCAGGACATCGGCCAGAGCCTTTCCGCCCTCGCCTCCGGGGTACCAGAGGGTGAGGAGGGCGTCGGCCTCGTCGGCTGCCCAGTTCTTGTTCAGGGGGCGGCCTTCGATGTACACCACCACGAGCGGCTTGCCGGTTGCCTTGAGCGCCTTCAGCAGGGGCATCTGCAGGCCCAGGAGGTCCAGCGTGCTGCGGTCGAAGCCTTCGCCGGCCTCCATGTCGGAGACGGAAGACTCGTCCACCACGGCGGCGCCGGTGTCAATGTACTTGGTCTTGAAGTCGCGGGCCGATGATCCGCCCACCACGGCCACCACCACGTCGGAGCGGCGGGCGGCCTCGACGGCCTTGCCGATCTCCGAAGAGCGGGTGTCGCGGACGGCGCAGCCCTTCACGTAGTTCACCTTTACGCCGGCTTCCTGCAGGCCTTCCAGCATGGTCACCACGTGGGCAGGATCCTGCGGGGCGGTGTAGTCGCCCAGCTGGTTGTACACATTGTCGGCATTGGGGCCCACCAGCGCGACCTTCAGGCCGGCCTTCAGGGGCAGGATGCCGTTATTCTTCAGGAGCGTGGCGCTCTCCCGGGCGGCCTGTGCGGCCACTTCCAGGTTGACGGCGCTGCGCACGTCATCGGCCGAATCCTCCGGCAGGTAGGGGTTGTCGAACAGCCCGGCCTCGAACTTCTGCGTCAGGACGCGTTTTACGGCGCGGTCCACGACGTCCATGTTCACGCGGCCGCTTTCCACCGACTCCTTCAGCAGGGAGAAGCAGTTGGCGCCGAGGTCCACGTCCACGCCGGCCATCAGGGCCATCTCACCGGCCTCCTGCTTACTGGATGCCACATGATGGCTGCCGGCAATCCCGTCAATGCTCTCCAGGTCGCTCACTACGAAGCCGCGGAAGTTCCAGCGGTCCCGCAGGACGCCCGTCAGCAGCTCCTTGTTGCAGGTGGACGGCACCCCGTCGATGGTGTTGTAGCTGGTCATGACGCTGAGCGCGCCGTTATCGATGGCTGCCTTGAAAGTGGGCAGGACGTTTTCTTCGAGATCCCGCTGGCCGATATGGCTGGGACTGCCGTTGTGGCCGCCCTCGGGAATGCCGTAGGCGACGAAATGCTTCAGGGTAGAGATGATCCCCTTGCCGGACGTGCCGCGGACCATGGCCGATGCCATCTCCGAGGTCAGGTACATGTCCTCGCCGTAGGTCTCCTCCACGCGGGACCAGCGGGGCTCGCGGCTGAGGTCGATGACGGGACCGTAGCCGATGTGCCCGCCCTGTGCGGCCAGTTCACTGCCGATGACCGAGCCCACCAGCTCCAGCAGCTCCGTATCCCAGGTGGCGCTGAGGCCGATGGAAGTGGGGAAAACCGTCGTGCCGATGGCCATGTGCCCGTGCGGGGCTTCTTCGGCCAGGAAGACGGGGATGCCCAGGCGCGTGGAATCCACGGCATAGCGCTGCAGGGCGTTGTAGGCCTTGACGGCCAGGCGGGGATTCAGGCCGGTCTCCAGGGTCTTGCGGGTCCAGGGGTCGGCGCGGAAGGTAGCCCACAGCATGCCGCCGTGCTGCTCCTGGATGAAGGCGCGGTAAGCGTCGGAGATAACGACGGTGGTGTCGGAAACCTTTTCATACATCGGCCAGCCCAGGGGGCAAAGGAGTTGGCCCAGCTTTTCTTCGAGGGTCATGCGGCCCACGAGGTCGTTCACACGGTCTTCTGTGGAACGGGTGGAATCCTTGTATGCGGGGGTCTGGGAATGACAGGAAAACAGCAGTAAGGCTGCTGTAAGGCCGAAAATTCGGTCAAATCGTTTTAGCATCCGGTGCATTTTCTACTTTTTCGAGTCCGCAAATTTAGCAAAATAATCGTAACTTTGCACATTGAAATACTGAAGAAATATGTCTCGAAGAAAGAACAGTCCCAACCGGAAAAACCATAAGAAGAAGAGAGTTATCCCCGAGTATGAGGGGAAAGTTCTGATGTCCCGCGAGGGATTCATTTTTGTCCGGGTGGAAGGACAGGAGGATGATATTTACGTGAAAGCCTCCAAGACCCGCGGCGCCCTTCACGGCGACATCGTGCGGGTAGCCGTCACGCAGGAAAAAGTCGGCCAGGCCAAGCGCCGCAGCGGAGAAGTCGTCGCCATCGTGGAACGCTCGGACCGTCCCTTCGTGGGTATCCTGCACATCGTGGGCCAGCAGGCCTGGGTGCTCATGAGCTCCAAGACCATGCCCTATGACATTTCCGTCCCCGTGCCGGAAGGCGGCGTGAAGGGAATGAAGGTGGCTGCCGTCGTGGACGGCTGGGAGAGGGGAGCCGCAGGCCCCTTCGGCCATGTGGTGGACGTGCTGGGCATGCCCGGCGAGAACGACACCGAGATGCACGCCATCCTCGCCGAGTTCGGCCTCCCTTACCGCTTCGAAAAGAACGTGGAGAATGCGGCCGATGCCATCCCGGACGTGATCACCGACGAAGATCGCGCCCATCGCCGCGACTTCCGCAAGGTGCTCACCTTCACCATCGACCCCACCGACGCCAAGGACTTCGACGACGCCCTCAGTTTCCGCAAGCTGGATAACGGCAACTACGAAGTGGGCGTCCATATCGCAGACGTTACCTGGTACGTCCGCCCCGAGTCCGACGTGGACAAGGAGGCCCAGGCCCGCGGTACTTCCGTGTACCTGGTGGACCGTACCGTCCCCATGCTGCCGGAGAAACTCTCCAACAAGCTCTGCTCCCTGCGCCCGAACGAGGAGAAGCTCACCTTCTCCGCCGTCTTTGAGGTGACGCCCCAGGCCAAGGTCATCAACCCCTGGTTCGGACGGACGAACATCATCTCCGACTACCGCTTCGACTACGAGGGCGCCCAGGCCATCATCGAAGGTGCCAAGCCCGAAAACGTTCCCGCAGAGATCCAGGAGGCCGTCCTTACCCTGAACGACCTGGCCCTGAAACTGCGCAAGAAGCGTTTCGCCGCCGGCGCCGTCAACTTCGACCGCCCGGAAATGAAGGTGGACGTGGACGAAAACGGCAAACCCATCGGCGTACACCAGAAAATCTCCAAGGAAGCCAACTGGCTCATCGAGGAGTTCATGCTGCTCGCCAACCGTTCCGTGGCCGAGTTCATCGCCACCGACGGCAAGATGGGCGGCAAGGCCGTCTCCAAGCCCAAGACCTTCGTCTATCGTATCCACGACGAACCCAACCTGCAGAAGCTCAGCGGCCTCAGGGACTTCGCCGGCCACTTCGGCTATAAGGTCGGCTCCCTGGAAGGTGGAAAGGATATCGCCAAGAGCCTGAACACCCTCATGAAGGATGCCGCCGACAAGCCCGAGCTGCCCGCCATCCAGATCCTGGCCCTGCGCTCCATGGCCAAAGCCTGCTACTCGACGGACAATATCGGCCACTATGGTCTGGCGTTCCGTTTCTATACGCACTTCACTTCCCCCATCCGCCGTTATCCGGACATGATGGTGCACCGCCTGCTGGCGCGCTACCTCAAGGGCGGGGATTCCGCCAATGCCGATTTCTACTCCCTCCAGTGCAAGCATGCCTCCGAACGGGAGGTCATCGCCGCCGAGGCCGAGCGTGAAAGCATCAAGTACAAGCTGGTGGAATTCATGCAGGACAAGATCGGACAGGAGTTCGACGGTCACGTCTCCGGTGTGACGGAGTGGGGCATCTACGTAGAGATCGAGCCCACCAAGATCGAGGGCATGATCCCTTACCGTACCATCAAGAGCGATTTCTTCATCTACGACGAGGAGCACTACCGCGCCATCGGGCGCCGCAGTCACCGTTCCATCCGCCTGGGAGACCCCCTGCGCATCCGCGTCAAGGGCACGTCCCTGGAGCAGAAGCTGTTAGATTATGAACTTGTCGAGGAAATAGAAGACAAAGTGCGCGATGACGCCGGCGCAAAGACCGGCGATGGCGTGGGCGCCGATGGCCTTGGAAATGACCTTGCGGTAACCCATGCTGTCAAGCATGGCGGTGTGCGTAGAAAGAAAGCCGCTCCAGCACATGCCGATAGCGGTAAAGACCGCCACGGTGTTGCCGTCAAGAAAGCCGGCCGCGT
>JAEEGK010001501.1_pt1 | contig 58615 bp, 37 predicted proteins | sample 8958771 | NCBI WGS metagenome assembly JAEEGK01 (sample SAMN16246547, study PRJNA631951) | gut metagenome | biome: gut microbiome; feature: rumen; material: SC-attached | host: Bos | place: Iran: Karaj | collected 2018-10 | reverse complement strand
TGTTCAACATAATCAAAATATAAATGAAATAATTCATTGACTCCATTATATAATTTAATTAATTTATCCCATAAAATTTCAATTCTTTCTTTTGTAATTCTTATTTTATCAGTTAAATGAAATATTTTATTAAAATTAATTTTTTTAGTAATATCTAATTGAGAATTCCTGAAAATTTTCCAAAAATCAAGAGATAAATTAATATCACTATTAATTTCATCAACGAAATTTTGGCTTAAATCATCATATTTAAAATAATTAGTAACATTTAAATCTTCTAAATTAGGACAAGGTTCATTAGGAGGTTTTAATTTTTCAACAAGAAATCTTGAAATTCTTAATTTTAATCTTATAAAAGAAAATTGTTCTTGTAAAGTCATTTTCATTTCTTTTGCTTTTTTACAATAAAACATTGCAAGACAATAATTTCCAATAATTTCTAAATAATATAAAGCTAAATTAATTACTAAATCAGGAGAATAAGAATTATCTGAAATAAAAAATGTTGAAATTGTAGCAATGAAATTTATCATAAAAACTCTATCTTCAATAAATAATTTTGTTCTATCTGACCATTCATTTGTTATTGGTAAATATAGTTTTTTCTTTGTTTTTGATATACACTGTTTATTTGGACATTCTAAAACATGCATTTGCATTATTCCTGATAATAAAGCTTTATCTTCTGGATTTTCTTCTAAATGATTCATTTTATCAATAAGATTTTTAATATAATAAAGTAAATAAAATCTATTTGTTATTTTATAAAAGGGAGTATCTAAAAAAACCTTTTCTTCTATTTTATATTTTAAATTAAAATAAAAGTATAATATTATTACACTTGATACTAAATAAATTATTCCTTTCTCCTTGAAATTTATATATGCAAATATTAAAAAAAAAACAGATGTCCAAACATATAAAATATGGAATAATCCTGCTAAATTATTTGTTGTTTTATCATAAAAAGGATAATGTCTTATGAAAAAATCAAATTGCATTATTGACATAATTAAATTATAAATTAAAAATACTTCTTTTGATAATGAAGTAACTTGAGTTAATAAAAAAGAATAAACTATTGTATTTAATGAAGTATATAATTCATAATTACAAGCAATTCTTGAATAAAAACTTGTTGATAAATACATTGCATCACAATAATAAAATTGAATTAAAACAGTAAAAAAAGAAGCTGTTATAAAAATTAAAATTGAAATTATTGATTCAAATAAATTATCTTTTAAACTACATGAAATATCATTAAAATAAGGATTTCTTTTTTCAAAACAAAAATTTGCAAATGTTAAATCAAATATAATATTTGAACCAATATAAATCATAAATTTAATATAAAAATTTAATATTAATTCAGAAATAGAATAAAAAGATGTTTTTTTAATTTTATAACATGTATAAAAAAAATGACAAGTAAATGTGAGTAAAATAATAAAAACGATAATTAATATAGTTTGAAATGTTGAATGTTTATTTATTAATAAGTCTTTAAACCTAAATATTTTTTCAATATAATTAAAAATTTTATCAGAAGTTGAAACTTTAGGATCAAAAACTCCTAAATATTCAGAATAAAATCCTGATATCATTTGTGTATAAAATATTAACATAAAAAATAATGCTTCGCTTCTTGATGAATTTTGATTTGTTATTAAAAGATCAAGTAAATAATAAAATTTGTGCTTATAAGACATTTTGTCTTGTGAAAAAAGAGTGAATTCTTTTGAAGACATTTATAATATTTTATTTTAATTGAAATTATAATAATCATTTATTTATTTGATTATTAAATTGTATTATAAATTTTTAATATTATATAAATGATAATATATTAAAATCTTTTCTAAAAATTCTTTCAATGTTTTTTTTATCAATGAGTTATTAAATTTATTTTTTATATTAAATGGTTTTTTATAAAAACATTTATTCTTTTTTATGCTTATTTATTCATCAAATTTATTTATAATTTATTAATATTTTTTTATTAATTATAAGTTTTACTATTTATAGATTGATCTATTTTTTTCAAATTATTAAAATGTTAATCCAAAAGTTATCATTTGTTTTCAATTTTTAGAATTAAACATTTTGTTTTCTTTGCACAATTATATTAATATTTTACTTAATTTTCTAATAACAAATAGAATTTAGATACAGTCTTTTTTTCAAAAAATTAATCCATTATTATTATTATAAATATATTATTTCTTTTAAAAGAATCTTAATTTAATTAATTGTTTTTAACACATTTGTGTTTTCCACCTTTTCAGATTTTGTAAAAATAGTTTTTTTTATTTTTTGAAATTTACATTTATATTATTATCCTTTATTTTGATGATTTTTTATTATTTTTCATTTACTATACTTTATAATTATTTAATTTTAATATATGTTTTTTTTCTTTCTGTTTATGTGAATAACTTAAAATCTTTTATGTTCAAATAATCAATAATAAATTTCCTTTACTATTTTGGATGAATATAATAATGATTGAATTGCTAAAAACAAAACTTATGTTTTATAGTTACAATTCAAATGTAAAAAAAGAATTAAAAAAAAAATATATATTTAATTGAAAAAATTAAAAAATATTATCCAAAAAAGAAATAAAATATGAATAATCAAAAATATTCAAATTTAATTCAAATAAATGCAGAAAGTATAGGAATAAAAACATTAGACAATGAAATAATAGATTATTTAAACACAGAAATAGAAGAGAAAATTCTTTTAATTCTTCAACAAGCTAAAAAATTTATGAGAATATCGAAAAGAAAGACATTAAAAGTAGATGATTTAAATAATTCAATAAAATTTTATAATTTTATTCCTTTAATAGGATATGATTCATATGCAACATCAGAATATGAGAAAATAGAAAATATAAAAGGATTATGGAGACCAAAACAAAATATAGTAGATATAGAAGAATATTTATCAAAGCCTTTAACTGCTTATCCAATGAAACCTTTTCCTCATTTTCATTGGTTTACAATTGAAGGCAAAAAGCCAAATATTAGTGAAAATTTCATTAGAGAAGAAATTAAAGACATTAACGCTTATAATTTATCTATTAAAAATACTAAAAATAAAATTCTACAAAGTATTGAACAACAACAAATTCAACAACAAGAAAAAATATTAAATGAACAAATAATGCAAAGTTATAATATTGCTAATAATATAAATAATAATGAAAATGAGAATAAAAAAAATATAACAAAACCTGTAATACATAACATATCAAAAGAGCTTCAAATTTTTTTTGAAAATTTTAAACAAAGATTTAGAAAAGAAATAAAAATAAATAAATTAAATATTTCAAATCCATATTTAAAAATAACTAAAGAATTAGAAGTAAGTATGCAAGTAATAAAAACTTCACCAGGAGTTGTTGAATTATTACCTTATATAATAGAATTCTTAATGAATTATTTAGAAAATTTAAATGAACCTAAAGTTTATATGGCTATTCTTTATTATATTTATGCTATCATTGAAAATAAATTTTTTTTCATTGAACCTTATTTACATCAAATTTTTATTTTATTATTATCTTTTATTTTAATAGAAATTGAAAACTTAAATTATTTAGATTGTATTATCAAAGTTAAAATTTTTTCAATTAAAATTTTAAGGCAATTAATCAAAGAATATGAAGTTAAATATAATAATTTACCTTTTCAACTTTTTGAAATTTTTTTTAACAATATTTCAATTTCAGAAAAAAAAAGCTTATGTATTTTCGGTGCTATTCAAGGAATAATTATGTTAGGCCCAATTTTTATTAGTAAATTATGTAAATCAAATAAAGGAAAAGAAATTGAAAATTTTGTTAAAGAAATTGAAAATGATCAAGAAGTTATTGATAATGTTAAAAACTTATTTGTTAAAAATGATTATATTCCTGAAATTAAAGCTTCTAATTCAAAAGAAGAACAAATTTCTAATATTGATGTTTTTTTTCAAAATGATATTAATAAAAGGAAAAAATTATTAATTTATTATACTTATGCAATTGCTATTACTTTTATTTCTGATATTTAATTATTTTTTATATATATATTATCTAAAAATTTTTTTAATATAATTGATTTTTCTTTTTCAATAATGAGGAAATTTTTTTTTATTTGTTTAAAATTTTTATTCATTAATTTTTTCATATGAATTATTATTTATTATGATTTAAAAAAATGTTATAATAAATATGATTAATTTTTATAATCTTAATGCTTTAAATTTTAATATTTAAACATTTTCAAATTTAATAAAAAATATAATTTCATTGTTTTTCAATTTCAAAAATTCTTATATTTCCTTCTTTTATATCATAGATATGTTTTCCATATTTAGTAAAAGTATTTCCTTCAATTTGAAATTTATTTTCATCATTTTCTTTTATTTCATAAATTGTATTATTTTCTAAATTAAAAATAGAATAACTATCATCATTTTTAAGTAATAAATTTAGATTATCATTTTCAAAATCTAAAAAAACTAATTTAACTAAATTTTTAAAATTTAATTGATAAACATTTTGAATTTCTTTAGGTTGTAAATTCATAGTACAAAAATCATAAAAATTAATTTCCCCATTATTAAAGAGAATAACAATTGAATAAATATTTCCATATAAAACTTGAAGGTCTAAAACTTTATTTTGATTTTCTATTTTTTTATAAACAAAATTTTCATATTTATATTCATCTTCAGTTTTAATTAAATGAATATAATTATAATTATTCTTCAATATTATATTACAAACAAATTTTCCATCAGGAGTAAAATCAGAGGCAAAAACATTTTCTATTTTAAAAATTAATTTTTTTTCTCTTTTTACAGAAGACCAAATTCTTAAATCATTATTATCATATAATGTAATAAAATTATTATTAATTGGATTTAATTTTAATTCAATTAAAATAATTTCATTTACTTCATCAATATAATAAGTATGATTTATAATATTTCTATTAATTATCCATTCATAAATTTGTTTATCTAAAAAATTAAAATAAATAAAAAAAATTCTTACTATCATAAGATAATATATATAATAAATTAGGATCATGAGTAAAAAAAGCCATTGATATACTATAAAATTCTGGAATGAAAATATCTATTTTTTTATTAAAATTATTTTCTGGGTTTTTCTCAGTTAAAGAATAAATTGAAATATGATCTTCATAAACTAATAATATTTTATCCTCCTTTCTTGTTAAATCTAATGCTTTTATTTGTTCTATATCATTTGATATTGAACAAGAATCTATTTCTTTTAAAGTATAAATTGTTTTTGAATTGTCGTTTGTTTTCATTTAATATTATTATTGGCAAATAAAAAATAATTTAAAATAAAAACTTAAATAAAAATTTTACTTCAAAAAAAAAAAATTAAAAAGAAAAAAGAATAATATTAATTATAATCTTCATCAAGTTCAACAAATTCATCAATATATTGATATTCTTTTTGATCATGTTGATAAAAAGCTTTAGCATCAATTAAAAGACTAAGAACTAAATCTCTATAACTACTTTTAAGAACATCTTCTAAAGTAATATAATTAGGATTTTTAGGTTTAATCATATCCCAAATTTCATCTTTAATATCATCAATTCTATATTCTCCTTTATCTCTATTTAATAATTTTTTAACAACAGCTCTGTAAAACATATTAATAACAAAAGTATCAACTGCATTTTTATGATAAACATCAATAGCTCTCCAAATAAATTGAATTGAAGCAGGTTCTTTTCTATTTTCCATAGCAAGAACAAAATCAATGAATTGTTTAAAATCAATTGCATTTTCATATTTTTGATATTCTTCAAAAATTCTATCAATAAATATTGATGTTAAACCAGGACCAAATTTAATTAATTCTTCTTTACTTAACATTCCATTTCTATCTCTATCTAATTCTACATATTTTTTATATATTCTCCAAAAATTTTGAATTGAAAACCAATTTGAAGAAACATCCATTTGATTATTTACTGCTGATCTATCACTCATTTCTAAAAATTCAGGTAATATTGATGATGTTACTATATCATTTATATATATCTTTCCTGTTCTTTTAGGATCTAAAAAAAAAAAAAATTTCCTAACTGCTACTAATAAATAATATTCTTTTATATCTTCATTTATTTCATCATAAAAAGGAAATTGTCTTATTTCTTTTTTAATATAATTTTCAAGGTCTTTATCAATTAAAAATCCTTCACAACAAACATCAGAAAGTGATAAACTTATTTTATTTTCTTCAATATTATTTTTTCTAACAATATAATGAAAAAAAGATAATATTTCAATTCTTCCAAATTTATCTTTATCAAATTTTAAAAAAGTTGAAGCTTTAAAATATTCTGAAAATAAAGGAGATTTTTCAGCAACTTTTTTAAAATCTCTATAATTAATTCTTTCTGTTTCATCTTTAGGAGGTGATGTATTTTCTTTTAATAAACCCCATAATTCTCTTAAATTCTTTTTTTGAGGTAAATCATATGATTTTAAAATTAAAAATTTTTGTTTTGCTTCTGTTTTAACACTTAAATATATATCAGAAAAATTTGTTGGCTTTTTAAAAAAAAATCTTGGAATTTCACTATTTTCATCTTCATTTTTTTTTGAATCTTCCTCAAGAATATCCATAAATAATTGTGTTGTTTCTTCTTCTTGTTCTTTAATTGGTTTTTGTTTTCCTTTTGAAACATAATTTTGAAGAAGTGTAGTCCAACTTTGTGAAGGTTGAGGTTCTTCAGCAGACATTTTAAATAATAAATTTAAATTTCAAGATATTAAAATTATAAATATCATAAAATAAAGTAAAAATAATAAATAATTTAGATTTAAAAAATAAATAAAAATTTATTGAAAAAAAAGATAAAAATTAAATTATTTTTTAGATTTCTTTTTTTTTTTTATCTTCATATTCACCATCTTCTTCTTCTTCATCATCATCATCATCACTATCTCCACTTTCATATTCACCTTCATCTTTAAAACTATCTTCTTCACTAGGTAATTCCATAGGTTGATCAGTAACAGGAGCTCTAGTTCTTCTTTTACTCATAGTAGGCATATCAACAGTATTTTTATTTTCATCAATTAAATTTATTTTTATTTTCTTCCCTTGAAAATAAGAAGAAATTTGTTCTAATTCTACTTTTTCAATTCCAGTAAATTGAATATCTTCTTTTGTTACAATAGTCATATCAAAAGTTCTTTGTTGCATATTTGATTCATTAATTCTTGAACAATCTACTTTTCTTATTTCATCATGTGAAATATATATTACTGGTTTATGAACAAATAATAAACTTCTTTCTAATATATATAATACTCCTTCATTTGTTTTATAAAAACATTTAATATATGGTCCCTTTGAAAATGTATAATTTTTACTTGTTGTTATTATTGAAATGTTTACTAATTTATTAAATAATGTTGCTGTATTATCTATTATTTTCCCTACTAATTTTTCAGGGAGATCTATATTTATTTTTGAATTTTCGATTTTATTTATTTTTGTTTCTTCCTCAGCATCATTTTTAATTTGAAAAATTAAAAAATTATATGATGTATTTCCTTGACTTAAAGCACTTATTAATTTTATTATTAAAAAATGATTATGACCATCACTTTTAGGAACTAAAAAAACTTTTTGAATATTTTTATATGATATTATATTATTATGAGTTTGACCATGAATTTTTAATGAAGTATCCATAAAATATAAATCTATTTTTCCTCTTGGAGTTATCATTTGAATTTCTCTTATACATGCAATTGAATTACTTACTACTCCTATTTTTGACTTTTTTATTATTTCTTTTTGAATTAATGCTGCTGATGTTATTTTATTTGCTTTTTTTTCATTTTCATTTTCTGAATTATTATCTTCTTTTTTTTCACTTTTATTCTCTTCTTTTTCATTTTCTTTATCTGGAACATATAATCTCATTTCACATAAATTTAATTCATTTTTATTTTCATCTTCTAAATTAAATTCAAATGTTATTTCATTTTTATTTGAAGCTCCTAATACATTAGTTAATGAATTATAAGGAACTTTAAACCATTTTTTATTGTCTCCTGTAAATTCAATTTCTGATTCTGTTAATGATAAATTTCCCCAATTTCTTCCTTTAATGTAAGTCGGTTCATTTTGAGACATTTTTCAAAAAATATTTTTATAGAATAAAATAAAGTCATTATATATAATTTAAGCGGTAAAAAATTTAAAAAAAAAAAAGAATTAAAATAATCAAAATTAAATAAACTCATAAATAATAATAAATAATAAAATTAAATAATTAGGAACCCAAAAAAAGATAAAAATGAGAATATTTAAAAAAAATAAAATTAAATTTTATTTTTTTTGATATTTCTCTTTTTTCTCTTTTAGATTTTTTAATTTACTTTGAATAAATTCTTTACTAGTTTTATCAAATTTATCTTGATTAGCAGTAAAATCAATATCAGCTCTATCAACAAGTCTCCAAACTCCATCAGCATCTTCTCCTTTTTCATAAAGGCAGAGAGCATTATTAATAAGAAAAAGTGCATTTTGATCACTTTTTCTATTATTGCATTGTTCATAGAATTTAAGAGCTTCATCTTTTTTTTTACTATGATCTAAAGCATTAGCTTTTGAACAAAGTGCATTATCAAATTCTGGATTTATTTTTAATGCTTCATCATAATATTTAATTGCATTTTTATCATCTCCTTCATTATAATAACATTGTCCAAGACCTAAATATGCATGACTATTATTTTTATCTGTTTCTATTGCTTCTTCGAAAGCTTTTTTTGCTTCACTTTCTTTCTTCATTTTCATTAATGCTATTCCTTTTGTTACTAATATTTTTCCATCTGCTTTTGCTTTATTTGCTTTATCTAAATTCTCTACTGCTTTCTCATAATTTTCATCTAAATATAACATTAATGCTTTATTATAAAGTGCCATTTGATTTTTTGGATTTATTTTTAAAACTTGATCGTAATTATCAATAGCTTCTTTTCTTTTATTTGTTTTATTATAACAATTCCCAATACCTAAATATCCTTCTTCATTATTAGGATTAATTTTACAAACAATATCATATTCTTCAATAGCTTCCATATAAGAACCTTTTAAATATAATATATATGCTTTATTTAAACGAGGTCCTTCTATAGCAGGATTTTCTTCAACAGCTTTCATATAATAATCAAGTGCTTCAGTTAATTTACCTTCATTTAATGATAAATTTCCAAGTGCTGCTAATGCTGCGGAATAATTTGGATTTATTTCCAAAGCTTTTTCAAAGAGTTTTTTAGCTTCTTCTTTATTATCTTTTTTAAATGTTATTACTCCTCTATTATAAAATGCAAAAAAATTATTCGGATCATTTTTACATGCTTGTTCATAACACAATAATGCAGAATCACTTTCTCCATCTACTGATAATGCATATCCTTTTAAAAATATACTCTCTCCACTATATGGATTTATTTGTAATACTTGATCAAAGTCTTTTATTGCATCTTTATATTGTTTTTTTGTTAATAATATCTGTCCTCTAAATTGAAGAGCATTTTCATTTTTTGGATTCAATTCAATAACTTTGGAAAAACAATTTAAAGCTTCTTCAATTTCATTTAATTGATAATGACAAGCACCTTTGAAAAAATAAGAATCAACATGATCAGGATTTAAAACTATACTCATTTTAAAGGATTTAACAGCATCTTCAAATTTTTCTAATTCTCTTTGACATAAACCTTTTTTATAAAAATATTCAAAATTATCAGGATTCACAGCAATTGCTTTATCATAATTAGAAAGAGCATTTTCAAATTGTCCAGCTTGAAAATAAACATGTCCTTTAGCATCATAAGCTTCAACTAATTTATTATTGATTTTTAAAGCTGCATCAAAACAAGTAATAGCGTCTTCAGTTCTGTGAAAACCAGCATGACATAAACCCATATTAAAATAAGCTTCAGCACATTTACTATTAATATTAATAGCTTCCATATAACAACCAATTGCTTCTTGTTTATTTCCTAAATCTCTAAGTGCATTTCCTTTAGTTAAATAAGCAAGATAAGAATCTGCTTTTAATGCAATTGCTTTATCTAATGATTCAATAGCTTCACTTAATTTTCCCAGTTCATATAAAGTAATTCCTTTATTTAAATATGGTAGATAAAAATTAGGAGAAAGTTCAATTACTTTATTATAAGTATTAATTGCTTCTTCTTTCTCATTTGTTAAAGCTAACGACCCTGCCTTTCCTAATAAAGCTCCTACATAATTTGGGTCTGTTTTTAATGCTCCTTGAAATGAATCAAGTGCTTCTTTTGGTTTGTTTAATGACATTAAGGATATTCCTTTGTTGTATAAAGCTTCCTTTGAAAGGGGATTTATTTTCAAAGCTTCTGTGTAGGAATTTATTGATTCTTCTATTCTTCCTGCATCAAATAACTCTTTTCCTTGGTTTACAAGATCTATATCTTTCATTTTTTTATATTTTTTTTAATGATAAATACTCTTTTTATAATGAGATTTATGGGTATTAATTTTTTTTATTTAAAAAAAAATTTATTTTTTCTTAAATGAAGTATAATATAAATATAATAAGATATAATGATTTTATATTTTTAAATTATCATATATATATAAGATAAATATTAGTAAATTCAAATTAAGTATTTAAATGATTTCTTTTTTTATAATTTTAAATTCTATATTCTTTTTTAAAATATGAAGTTATTTTAAACAATTATTCAATAAAAAATAAATGTCTTTTAAAGAAAAATTAAATGAAGTATATCATATAATATTTTATGCTTTAAGCTTTTTATAGAGGAATTTAATGGACAAAAAAAAAATTCAAATAATAATCATTTCAATTTGAACACTCCATTAAATAATTTATCAAAAAATTTTTTATCAAGATCATACAATAATATTTCATTTAGTAAAAAATTTGCCTCAAATATTACACAAAATACAATAATAAATCCTTTATATTTAGGAAAATCATCTTTTGAAAATAAGTATCATATTAATAATGATAAAATTCTCAATTTAAGAAAAAAAAATTTAAGAAATTATGATATAAACATGAAAAAAAAAATTAATTTCATTTCGAATTGTATTTGGAACACAAATTATTTATCAAATCACAAAAGATCAATCAGTTATTATAGAACAAGAAATAATGATTTTTCTATTAATTTTACTACTTTAATTTCAGGGATGAGAAATTATAAAAATGATATGAAAACTAATAAATATAAAATATATTATAATTCTAATAATAATTTATTTTTTGAGAATAATAAAAAAAAAGAAAGACAATTTTTTGGAGAAGATGAAGAAATAAGAAATTTTAGAAATTCTTTTAAAAGAAGAATAAAAAAAGAATAATCATTTATTGTTATAGATTTGAAAGAAAGTTTAAATCATTCTAATTTAGAATTAAAAAAATAAAATACTTATATATATTCATTTTATAAATAAATATTTTTTTTTGATGAAAAATTAAATAAAAACATTAAAATGGGTTCTTCAAACATAAAAAGTGAATTGATAAATTATTTAATGAAAGATAATTTAGAAAAAGTAAAAGAAATATTAGAAAATGTAAAGAATCAAGGAATTTTTTTTCCAGATGATTATATAAATAAAGAAAAGACATTTACAGCATTAAATATATGTTCATCATGTGGAAGTATTAAATGTGCAAAATTTCTAATAGAAAAAAATTGGACAATAAATTGTCCTGAAAAAGAAGAAAAAAATACTTCTTTAATGTTAGCATGTAAGTTTGGTTTTCTTGACTTAGTAAAATTATATATTGATAAATATAATTCTCCTTTAAATTACACAAATGTTAAAGGAATGAATATTTTAGATATATCTATTATTTATGGACAATATGATATTGCATATTATTTACATAAAGAAATAGGTTTAGAATTAAGACCAACTGCAAGTGATTATGCTGATATTATGAAAAAAAATAAAATTAATCAATTTGATATTCAAAAATTTTATAATTCTTTAGCTAATAAAATTATACCTCAAGAAGCGAAATCTTTCTTTTTAAAAAGAACAACTAAAGAAGAAAAAGAAGAGGAAATTATTAATAATTTAGGAAGAGTTAAAAAAGTTAATAACAATAATAATAATAATAATAAAAACAATAATAATAATAATAACAATAATAATAATAATAATAATTATAATGATAATAATAATAATATTGAACAAAATAATATTAATGATGAAAATATTAATGTTTCAAATAATAATAAAGATTCAGGATTTATTCAAGAAAATCCAATGCAAGGAACTAATTTAGATAATAATAATATAAATGAAGAAGAAGATGAAGAAGGATTTTTTGGAACAAATAAAGTTTCTCAAAAAAAAACTCATGATTATATTGAAGATATTATTATTCAAGAAGGTTTTGTTGAACATGATGATGTGTTTTATCATCCGAATGTTAGTTTAATAACTAAAAAACCTAAAAATCTAACTTCTGGATATAAATTAATAAATAATTAAAATACAAAATTATATTTTTCTTGATATAATAATAATAATAACTTAATATATACTTATTTAATTGGAAAAATAATTCATAAACTTTTAAAATTTAATCTAATTTAAAAAAAATAAAAAAAAGATAGATGAAGACAAAGAAGTAAAAGTAAAAAACAAGAAATTTCTCAAAAAGAACTATTAGAAAACAATTATGAGCTTATCTTAAAAGTTCCCTAAATTTTATCTGTCTTTATTTACGTGACAATACCTAAGATGTAGACTCTTTAATGCTCATTTAGATGTAAAATCCTATGTCTAAATTCAAAAAAAGAAAAAATATTAATTAGAAAAGAAATTAATAAATTTGAATTAAATCCTGATGATTCGATTATTGATAAAGAAAAAATAAAAAAAGATAAAGCTTATTCTTTTGAAAAAATGTGTTATAAAGATACAAATCAATTAAATTTAATATATAATCTAGGTTATGCAAATAAAATTAATATTTATGAATTAAAAAATATGATTGAAATATATTGTAAAAGGATTATTGATATTATATCATAAAATTTAATTAATTTTTTTATCCTTCTATTAATGATTTTCATGCTACTTAGAGTAATATTGAGTCGTTTGTTCCATCTTCTTATGAATAACAACATCTTAATGTTTCAAATTAATATTGAAATAATATTTGAATTAAGTTAATTTATTCTTAATATAAAAAAAGAATGTATAAAATTTGTTTATATATTGAAAATAAATAAATATAAATATGAAATATTATTTATGTTTTTTTTATATTTTATTATTATCTGAAATATATTCATAATTGTCATATATTTCATTTTTTCTTACTTTTCTTTTAATATTTCTTTTCATAAACATAATTAAAAAAATAATAATTGAAATCAAAATAATAATTATCACAATTAATAGAATTGAAATTGAATAATTTTCTTTGCTTTCATACCATCCAATAGTTTTCATATCTTGATTGAATATTGTTTCATATTTTTGTAAAAATGAGATTCCAAATTCCCAATCATATGTTCCAGTAATAATTAAAAAAATATATTTATTATCTACTTTATAAAATAGTTCTTTATATGATAATGTGAAATTTAATTGATTTTCAAAATCATATATAAACAATAAATCAGGAAATTTACTAATATCAAATTTTTCATCGCAATAAAAATAATTAATTCTTGTAAAGTTAATTAAAACTTTTTCACAACTTTCTTTACTGAAAAAATTAGTATCAATATAATTAAGAAAAAATTTAGGAGCTTTAATAAATAAAGAATTTGAATTAAAAACAATTAAATCATTACATTCAAATTCATATATACTTTTATTATTCATCTTAACATCTGATAAAGACATTCTCCATGTAAAATAAGTATGCCAATTACTAACTTTTGCAGTTTTATAATTTTTTAAATCTGTTTTAATTTCATTTGGTAATTTTCCAATAATTAATTCACCTTTATTTTTATTTTTTTCATTAAATTTAAAATAGAATATATTATTTGAAATTAAATCCTGAGATTGTAATTGTTTTATTATATTTGATTTTTTCATATTAATATTAAATGATTCTTCACTTGCAAATTGTAAACCTATTACTCCACTTTTATTACCTTCATTAAATGTTGATAAAATAAAACTTAAATTTATATTTCTTAAATTATTTAATAATATTTTATCAGAAGCATAATATCCTTTAATAAAGTCTTTATCTAAAGTTTTAATTTCTTCTTTATCTAAAACTTTAAAACTATTTGATAAATTTTCATTAAATTTTTCATTAAATGAAGTATTTGAACCTGAAATATAAAATGGATATTTATTTAAATCTAAAACCATATTTAATTCTTCTTTATTTGAACCTATTTTTACTTTTGTTATTAATCTAATATCAGAAAGAATTTCTATTATATTTTCTAATGTAATTTTTTCTGGAATAATAATTTCAAATGGAATTATAATTTTTTCATCACTTAATATTGAAATTAATTGAAATAAAAATAAGATTAATTTCATTAATTTGAAATATATTTAATTATAAAAAAAATATTTAGAGATTTAAAAGTTGGTTTTTAAAAAATAATTACAAATTTAGTTAAAATTCACTAAATTAGAAAAAGGGTCTTTAACTTTTCTAGTAGAATTACTTCCAAGATCCAAAACAAAATTAGATGAATTTTTATTAGTTTTAGATTGATTTAATTCCTTTTGAAAATATTCCATATTAAAAGCAGGTTGAGTATTAATTTGATTATTTTGTGGTTTATTATTAAAATTATTATTCATATTTATCATATTATTTCCATTATTATTTATAAATCCATTATTTGAAAATTGATTATTCATTCCAAAATTATTAAATCCATTATTCATATTCATCATCATATTATTATTAAAAGAAAACATATTATTATTATTCATATTCATTGTATTGTTATTCATATTTATATTATTATTATAAATTCCAAAATTATTATTTTGATTATTTACAACTGTTCTATTATTATAATTATTATTAATTGGTGTTTGATAAGCTTGTTGAATATTATTTAATAAATTATTTGATTTTTGATCTTGTTGTGTCACTTCATTAAAATCTAATAAATTATTATTATTACTTGATATATTTTGTATTGTATTAAAAATATTTTTTGAAGGTCCTCTTTGACTCATAGAACCTTGAGAATTTAAATCAACTAAATCTATTTTCAATCCTAAATTTGGTCTTTTATTATTTATATTATTATTATTATTTATATTATTATTATTATCTTCTACTTCTTGAAATTCATCATCATTATCATTATTATCATTATCTATGGAATCTTCATCATCACTTTTTTCTTTTTTTTTCTTATTTTTTTTTTTATTTTTTTTTTCCTTTTCTTCTTCTTCTTCTTCTTCTTCTTCATTTTCATTTTCTTCTTCATCTGAAGAATCATTTTTAAATTTACCAGCAATGATTAAACTCATTGGATCTTTTTTTTTTTTATTTATCCATTTTTTTCTTTCGTATTTATCTCTAATAAAATCTTGACATAAATAATTATCTTTTTGAATTTTTTTAAAATCGAAATTTTTTAAATGATATTCCCAATATTTATTAGCAATTTTATTGTTAATTTTTTTGAAATATTTCAGAATTTTTTTATCCCATAAATCTAAATTAATAGATTTTATTTTTGTAACATGAACTCCAATTTCTCGATGACAACCTGAACAATTAATACAAACAAAAACTCCTAAATTTATACTTGCCCATGATGGAGAAGGTCTTTTACAATCTGCACATAAACGATTCTCTGGTTTTTTTAACATTTTTTGAATTGTTTGAATTTGCTCTTGTAAAAGTTCATTTTTAGACATTTTTTTAATGGAATATATTAATTTTTAATTTTCCGTTTATATTTGATATTTTTATTTTTTTTTAAGATTTATTTCTCATTGTTAATTTTTAAATAATGAATGTTTAATTTTTTTAAATATATTTTTTATTTAATTTTTCGTGAATTTTTTATCAAAAAACGAGAATCAAATCTTTTAAAGAAAGGTTATAATGATTTCTTCTGAAAAATATAAATTTTCATTATCCTTAAATTACCTATAATAATTCTTATAATATTTTTTAAATTTATAGAAAAATTCCAACATACTTTTGTTATTAGAATATATTTCTATTCATAAGTCACTTCAATATGAATATCTCAATATATATAATATATAATCATTAAATTCAAAAAAATACATTATACATTTTAAAATTATTATTCATTAAGTTAGCTTTGGATTAATATCTCAATATGAAGGATTTAATATATATATATTTAATTATATAATTAAATAAAAAAAACAAATATTAATTAAAATTTGGTTTAAAATTTAATTTAACTTTTAATTTGTCCATATATATCTTTTAACTTTAATATTACATTATCTAAATCTTTTTCGTCAATTTCAAATAATTCATTATTGGAACATTTTTCATTTTTTTTATTTAACTGCATTAAAACTTTAAAATTATTTTCATTATCACATAAAGAAGAAGATGTAAAATTAATTTGAATATTTGTTTTATACATTTTAAGTTCATCATTATTAAAATCAGATAATTTTTTACTTTTTAACATGATTAGATTATTAATATTAGAAAGAAAAACACTATAAAAAAAACTACATAAATCTTCATTATTAAAATTAAATTCCTTTTCAATATTAGAAAAAAAATATTCTTTTGAATAATATTCTTTAGGATATGTTAAATATTTTAAATAAAAATTAAAAATTGAATCTGATGCAACCATAAAATCTAAAATATATTGTATATAATTTTGATATTTTTCATCATCAAAAGGATTTGCAATATTTAATTGATATAAAATATAATCATTCATAAAATCTGATGCATTATTTTTTTTTGCTTGACAAAATTGATAAAAAATATCTTCTGATGTTATTTTTTCTTCTTCCATTTTTACAATATAATTATTTTAATTTATAAAAATATATTTGAATATTAATTTTCCTATATTAATTATTATATTAAACAAATAAAATAGAAAATAAAACAATGAATAAAACAATTAAAAGAATTAAAACAAGATAATTTAATATAATCATTTTAAAAGATGTATATTCTGAATTCCTTAAACAAAAACAAATAAGATTAAATAAATTATAATTTTTTTTTCCATTATATTCCATATCATTAAATATATTTGCTAAATAAGTATAAGAATTACATGAGCAAATAGAAAATTCTTTTTTTTGATAAATTTTACTTATTTTCTTAATTGATGTATCCCATAATAATTGATCTTTCTCATTTAAATTTAATTTTATTATTTTAATTGGATTTCCTACATATCTATTTTTAACAGAAACAAATTTTGAAGAAATAAAATTAAAAGTTTCACCTTTAGAATTTATAATAATTAAATGACCTATAAAAGGAAAAAAATGTGAAATTATTGGAATAATTTCATATATTATACAATTTGAATATTGATTTAATAAACTTTTATTTTCATTCTTTTTTTTTTTTTCATTATTTTCAAACTCTTGATTTATATTAATATTAATATTAATATCATCTTCTTTTAATTCTGAATTACCATTTGAATAATTATTACTTTTTTCTTTACTTAAATTTTGAATATTATTATCTAAAGTAATTGTATAATTATCATTATTTTTTTTTTGTTTTACATTTATTGTATTTTGAGATGAAATTATAATTGGTTCTTTATTTCCATATGTATTATCTCTTTCAGATGATACTATTTTTCTATGTGAACTTGGTATTTCATTTTTATCCAAATTATTACTTCTTTTGCTTTTTATATGTGATTGAGACATTTATTAATAATTATTTATTTTATTGATTTTTTTTTATTATTTTCAAATTATAGAAATTTATAATTTTATTTTAATACTATTTAATTTATTATATTTATTTTAATTTTTTCAATAAAATTATTATCTTCATTCATTATTTAATTCTTGAGAAATAATATTTAAATCTTTTAAAACTTTATCATAATTAAAATTAATATTAAATTGATTACTTAAAATATTTCTTTCACTATTTGAATTTAAATTTATCTTTTTCTTAATATATTCTTTTCTTTTTTCGTTAAATTTTAAAGAACCTTTTCCATACGATTTATTAGAAGAATTAGAAGAAAAGGAATTTTCAAAAAGAGAATTTGAATTATATTTATTTTTATTTTTAGGAGATATTAAACTTGCACTTACTGTAGGAACATAAAAATCTTTTTTTAAAATTTGTTTTAATTGCTTTGTAGAATGAAATGAATTTGATAAAATTTCTTTTTTACTTTTTTTAATCTCGTTTTTACTTTTTGAAGAATATAATTTTAAATCAATTTTTTTATTAGTTCTTTTATTATTCTTATTTTTTTTTTCTTCTAAATTTAAAATCATTTTTTTTTGTTTATTTTCATTGTTTTGATTTTTCATTTTTATATTTTTTTTTGAATTAATTGAAAAAGAATTTTTCCTTATTTTTTGTTTCTCAAATAATTTCTTATTTGTTATTTTTTCTTGTGGATGAAAAGTTACATTTATACTTTCTATATTTTCTTTTATCATGTTTTTTTCTTCTTCTTTTATTTTTTTAGGAATTACATTTCTAAATGATTCTTTATCTAAATTTTTTGATTTAGATGATTTTGGTTTAAATGAATATATTTTTTTTGAATTTGGAGAAGAAAAAATTTCATTTTTCATATTTTTTTGAATAATAATGTCTTTAATTTTTTAATTATAATGTTTTAAAAAAAAAATTAAAATTTTATAATTAAATATAATTATAATTATTAATGCATTTCTTTAATTTTTTTCACTTCCATTTTTACTCCTTCACCTTCAAAAAAAATAACTAATCTAAAAATAGATTTTATATCATTTAAATATAATTTTTCAATATTTTTATCTCCATATGAAATTATTAATTTTTTTTCTTTTGAAAAAAAAGAAAAAGTAAATTTATCACCTTTAATAATATCATTACATTTTATTTTTTTTCCATTTCGTCCATTAGTTTGATAATTCCAAATTGTTTTTCTAGTAGAAAATAGAATACTTGCTTCAGATTTCCAATTATGAAATTTAAATTTTATATCTTTTATTAAATTCACATTTATCAAACCAAAATATACATTTGATTGCTTTTTTATAATGTGAAAAAGATAAGCGAAATTTTCAATCAATTTAAGATCTTCTTTCCCAAAAATAACAAATTGCTTCTTTTTCGCATTTTTCTTTTCATAATAAACCCAATTATTCCTAATTTCAATAGTAGATTTTTTAGGAATTCCATAAAAAATACTATCATCAACCCTATCGTAATAATCATTTAAAAAGTTTTCTAAAACAAATGATTTATTAAATTTATTTGCACTTCTTAAATTTGAACAAATATTTGAAATTATACTTTCATTGTCTGAATTAGTATATGGAGAATAAAGCTGTATTTCTATATTTTTATTAATATCAATGTCTCTTTCTTCATTTAAAGGTTTATTATTTTTTTTCTTAGGTGTATTTATTGATTCATTTTTTCTTTTTTTTCCTAAAAGCAAATTTTGGTTATTTTCATTTATTAAATTCTTTGGTTTGTTTGTAATGATTTTTATTAAAGATTCTATTCTATACATTGTTGAATTCATCTCTTTCATCATTAAAGAAATTGAATTTAGGGTTACACTTTCTGATTTATTTTTTTTGTTGTTTTGATGAGAAGAATTTTGAAAAGTTTTTGTCTTTGATGAATTGTTTCCTTGCTCTGATAAATTATTAATTCTAGGAATATGAATATTATTTGATTCATCAAGACTTTTATCATCTAGAATAGATTTTAAATTTTGATTCCTTCTCATTAATTATAAAATATTAAAAGTTTATCTATATACTATTTCTTCTGTGTTGAAATTTAAAAAAAAATCATAAATCAAAAGACAAATAATAAAAATAAATTACTTTAATAAAAAAACACAAAAAAAAGAATATATTAAAAAAAGAAAATAATAAGAGGAATAAACATAAAGTAAATAAAGTAAAAGAGAAGATAAATTAAAGAAGATAAATATTCAAAAAGATGAAGAAATAATATCTTTGATTTCAAGTGAAATATATTTACTTAAAAAAATTAACTCTTCAAAAAATAGTAAAAATTATACAGGTAAGAAAAGTTTGAATTCATAGACAATTACATAAAAAAATGATAGATTCAAAAAAAATTAAATATATTAACAGAAATATTATATATGTATGAATTTCTAAATGGATTATGAAAAAAGAATTAGTAAGTTCTAAAGAGTCATTTGAACTGATAAATTGAATAATGATGTACAAAAAAAAACAAAATAGATATTTATTTTATATTATAAATTCAAAAATTAAATATTATAATTGGGTTTATTAGATTTAAAAATATTCTTACATTAAATTATTTTTCTATTTTAAATCATTAAATTTTTAAATTATTTAATCAAATAAATTTTAATTAATTGACAGTAATATATGGGGATTCTATCATATAAATTTTCTTTTTATTTATTCCTATTAATAAATCCTTTTGTTTTTTCAAATCATTTAAGAAATTTATATGCTTCAATTGATGTTGAAAATGTTTGTTTAAACATTGATAAAAATTATATATCAATAACAGATTATAATTCTTTATTAACATTTACTAATAATTTATTTCAAAAAAATAAGCCAAAAATTTTATCAGACAAAGACAAAGCATTTTTATCAAATTTAATTGTCAAAGGAAAATTAAAAGACTTCACAAATTATTTTGAAAAATCAAAATTTAATATAATCTTTTCAATAATAAGTTTGACTATAATAATAATATGGATAATTGTGATAATATGTTTTTTAAAAGGAGGATGCATATTTAGAAAAAATGTTAAATTTGGTAAATGTGCAAATTTTTCTTTATTAATTTCTTTATTATTATTTCTATTTGTATTAATTTGTTCAATATATTCATATCGAAATATAAAAAATTTTTTCTTTTATTTTAATGGTTCTATATGTTCTTTAATGAAATTTTTTCATCATTTTAAAAATGGGATTTCAATTAAAAAAGAAAATGAATTGAATTATAATTGGCCTGGATTATTAAATATAGATAATTACTTAAATTCAACTGCAAATGCAATTGAAATTATAAATAAAAAAACACAAATGATTTTTTCTCGTCATCAAAGAATTTTAAAAGAAAATAAAAAATTAAAAGAATTAATAGAAGATTTACATAATATTGGTTATGTTTCTTTTAAAAATATAAATGAAGAAAATAAAACAAAAATTTATCCAATTTACACAAAGCAATTTGAAGATTTAGAAAATAGAAATTTAACATTAGGAAAAATATATTATGATTATAAAATTAATTTTGAACAAAATTCTAATATACTTAATGAATTATATAAAGAACTTTCAAATGTTTCAATTAATAAAGAAGATTTTATATTTGATATTAATAATACTATTATCAATTTAAATAATTTTTCAATCTTAGTTTTAAACATGTCTGAAACATTTTCTGAAAATTTTTTTATTTTTCATAGTTTATTTTATCAAATTTTATGGTATTTATTTCAAATAATTCATGGATTTTTTATAATAATTTCTATTTTAACAATATTAATTTTACCTGTTTATTCTTTCATTAAAGAAAATTCATTAAGATTAATTTTAAATTTTTTTTGGAATATTCTTTTTTTATTAATAATAATAAGTTTAATAGTAGGTTCATTCATATTATCTTTAAGTCAATTAAGTAAACAGTTAATACCTATAATAACAACATTTTTTGAAGAAGATTATTTAAATTCTGAAAATTCACTTTTTCCAAAAGTTACAAATGCAGGAAATTTTTTAAACAAATGTTTAAATGACAACGGTGACTTAACTGAATTATTAAATTTGAAAGAAACGAGTATAAATATTTTAAATGAAAATATAAAAAAAATAAATGAAAAACAATCACAAATGAAATTAATAATTCAATCAAATGAATATAAAATCTTTCAAAGATATATTGATAATTTTATAGGAAATTATTATGCAACAACAAATGAATCATATGGTAACTCTGATATATTATATATATTAAATGAAATTACAAATATTACAAATGGAAATAAAGAAACATGTTCTACAAATGATATATGGGTTTCTACAAAAAAAAATTGCACAGATGATTATATATATTTACCAAAAAGAGATATTAATAATAGAAATAATGAAAGAAAATATTGTCTTATTATTCAAGATAAATATGATGAAATTAATTTAATGAAATTATATGCTCCTTTCTGTCAAAGAGATTCTTTAAATAATATTTTTAATAAAGTTTTATCTTTAACTAAATATTATGAAAACAATGAAAATGTGTTAGAAACTTTATCAAAAGCTCTTTTAAAAATTCAAAGTAAATATAGAACTCTTTTAAATATGATTAACGAAGAAGAAAAAAATGTTAAATCAGTAATAAATTTATTAACTAAAATTTATATTCCAAAAAATGGAAGAAGTTCAATTTATGATATGTTTAATTGTTATTATTTAAAATATAACATTATTGATTTTTATGATCAGTTCTTAAATTATTTTTCAATTATTAGTGAAAAAATGGGATTTTATATTATTTTATGTTCAATTGTTTCATTTATTGGAATTTTTTTTTTAATTAGTTCTATTATGAGAAATAGTAAAGATGCTTATAAATTATTTTTAAAAGAAAGAAATAAAGAAATGAATGATGGAATTGAATTATTAGATATTTCAGAATCATTATCTGAAGAAGATAATGAAGATGATAGTAGTGATGATTAATTTAAAAAAAAATATTTTTAATTTATATTTAATTTCATAATATACTAATTATAATTTAAAATAAAAATTTAATTTTTTATATATAAATGAGTGACGAAGAAGACGAAGAATTATTAAAGAAAAGAAATTCAATAAAAGATTTATTTTTTAATTTATTTCGTCAAAAAGGATTTACATCATATGATTCATTTGGTTTTAATGTATGGTTTATTCAAAAAAATATAAAAGATGGGATGGACCCAAAAGAATATTTTGAAGATTTAATGAATTCTACTCCAAGTGAAGATGATGACATAATAAAAACAATTTTAATCACAAGTTTCAAAAATTCAAATCATAACCAAGGAAGAATATACGTTCAAAATTTTATAGAAGATATAACAAATCAAATAATGAAATTAGATTATGAAAATACAAGAATTGATTCTTTAATAGACAAATATGAAGCTTATGAAACAGTATCAACAATAGAACAGAATATAATTCATTTTGATAAATATGAAGAAAGATCAGCTGATATTTCAGAATCTACTTTTACTGCTTATATTTCTAAAATTAAAAATATTAATAAAGGAGATTATAAATTTTCTTTATTAATGTCTTCTTCTAAACACACTGATGATAATGTTGAAGAATTAGAATATAAGTTAAATCATGTTGTTTCTGTTAAAGAAGATGATTTGGAAGAAATTCCTTTTTTTAAAAATGAATATGAATTTCCTCCTATTTCTTTTTTTTGTAAAGATGATAATAAAAGTGGAACTGAATCTGGAACAAATTTATTAAATTTTCAATTAAAAATGGAAAATTTAAGTAAAAATTATTCTGATTTTATTTTAAGTGATAGATATAAATTTTTAGAATTATTAATTGGAAATGTTAAAGCTCTTATGAATAATTTTGAAAAAATTAAAATTTTAAATGCTCAAGTTTCTCTTGTGAATTCATTTTATGATGTTACTGTAAATTTAACTGTTAATGTTGAATTTGATCCAATAACTTTAATGGCTGTTTTTAATAAAATTAAACAATTGTTACAAAATATTATTTCTTATAAAGTTAGAATAGAACATAAATATAAAACTATAATGTCTTATTTTGAACCTATTTCAGAAGCAATTACTAATATATTACATCCTATAGAAAAGAAAGATAGTGGTTGTTTAATATTTTAAAAAAAAATAAGAAAATTGATTAATTCATGATTTTAATAAATATAAATTAAAAAATTTAAGATTCTTCTTTTTAAAAATCCCTTTATAATAATATCATTCTTTTACTCTTCCAAAAAATAAAATTTTCGTGATTTTACAAAATAATAAATATATAATATTTTTATCATTTGTTAAACGAAGAAAAAGAAAGAGAAAATCTGATTAAACATTTAAAGATTTAAATCCTTATTTTTAATATTATTTTTTGAAAATTTCCATATAAAAAAAATAATAAATATATTAGAAAACATTTAAATATAATTATAAATAAAAAAAAAATAAAAAAATATGATTGCAACTCGTTCAAAAAAATCAGAAAATAATAAAAATTCATATACAAAAGATGAAAAATATGCTGAAGAAAAAATAATAGAAAAAATTCAAAAAAAAGGATTTGAATCACTATCAATAGAAGAATTAGCAATGACAATGATAAATCCATCATTTGAGGAAAACTTTAAGAAGAAAACAGGTAAAGAATGGACAAAAGAAAATAAATCAAAAGCAAAAGAGCGTTTATCACAAGCAAAATTTAATATACAATGGAATACATCAATGAATAAAAAATCAACTTCAGCAATGTTAAAATCACCTTTAGGAGTATTAATAGATTTAACAGAAAAAGGTGATTTACAAAAAATAATTGAATATTTTAAAAAAAACAATCAATATTTATCAGAAATGCAAAATTTAGTTGATGTCAATAAAAAAAGTTTATTACATATTGCTTCTAAAAGTGGTCATCCAGATATAATACAATTTTTAATTTCTAAAAATTTTTCAGTTTTTTCAAGAGATAAATTTTTAAGAACACCATTGCATTTATCTTGTCAATTTGGAAGATTAAATTGTTTTAATGAATTATTAAAAGGAAAAAGTGATATTTTATCAAAGGATTCAATAGGTAGAAATTGTTTACATTATGCATCCTGTTCAAATAATTCTGAAATAGTAAATTTAATATTAAAGAAAGCACCAGAATTAATTAATGATATTGATATATATGGAAGGACACCATTACATTATTCTATATGGAATGCAACAAATGCACAACTTGATATAATAAATTCATTAATTAAAAATAAATGTAATGTTAATTGTTTTGATGAAGAAAAAATGACTCCTTTACATTTTGCTTGTGACGCTGGAAAGGGAAAAGTTATAAAATTATTATTAGAAAATGGAGCTAATCCTTTTTTAAAAGATAAAAGAACTAATAGAAATTGTTTGGAAATTGCTGCTAATGAAAAAATAAGAGATATTATTGTTATGTATTGTTCAGAAGAATTTAAAGATGAAATGAATAAAATAAAAATAAAAGGTGTTAATAATTTAGATAATGGAAATATTGAAAATCAGGAAATTGAAGAAAAAAATAAAATAATAGAAAATAGACCTGAAAATGATGAAAATATAAAATTAAAATCAAATCAGAAAAACTTAAAAGAAGAATTCGAAGATGATGAAACAATAAATAAATTATTTCAAAAGCAAAATAAAGGAAAATTAGTAAATTTTATGGGAGATATTCAATCATATGGAGTAAAAACAATGCAACATTTAACAAAGCCTGAAATATATAGTGGAAGTTGGTTAGAAAGAATACATAATATAGATGATTTATATAAATTTTTAAGTAGATTATCTCCTCAAGAATCAGCAATTGCAATTTATAATGTTTTATCTCCTTATAGTAAAACTTTACCTCAGGGAAATGGTGATGAGCCTAATATGGCATTTTTTTTTAATAAAAATATTAAAAAAAATATTGGCTTTATTTCACAAAATAATTTACAAATGAGTATTGAAGGTAATTATAATAATATTGATACAGAAACTAGTCAAAATAATAATATTAATTTTAATCAACAAAGAAAAGAAATAAATGCTTTAAAAGAACAAATAAAAGAATTAAATAAGAAATTTGAAGATGAAAAAAATTCTAATCAAGAAAGTGAAGAAATATTAAAATTAAAAGTAGAGTTAAATAATTATCTAAATGAAAATGAAGTATTAAAAGAAAAAAGTGCAAATTTAAAAGAACAAATAAAAAATTTAACAGAAAATGTAAAATTATATGAAAATAAAACACTTCAATTACAAACAAATGAATCAATTCAAAAGGATAAATTAATAAATGATTTAACAGCACAATTAAGTGAATTAAATAATCAAATGGAAGAAATAAAAACAGAAAATAAAAGAGGAATTCCAAATTATAAAAGTAATAATTCTTCTTCTCAATTTAAATCAATTAATCCAAAATTATATCCAGCTTTATCAAATAATATAAATTTGTCTTTAGAAGATGAATCTAAAATTTATACATTTAATAAACTTTGTGAAAAAAATGGAGGATTATTAAATGCTTTACAATTATATGATCAAGATAATGATATGCATTTATTAAAAAATGAATTTGAATCAATTTTAGATTATTTACAAATTCCTTTTGAAATAAGAGATTCAATTATTAAAGTCTCTGGATTTGAAAATAATAATAAATTATCAATTAATAAAATATATAATTCTTTTAATAAAAGAAATGAAAATAAAATTAAAAAATTAAATCAATGTTTATATAATATTATTTATAAACTTAGTGATGATGGAATAACAGTTGAAGATTTATATAAAGAATTAAGTACTAGATGTAAAGATAATAAAATTTCATATGAAGATTTTATTGATATAACATGTAAAAAATTTTGTATAAATGAAAATGATGCAAAAGGAATTTTTGAAAATTGGGATTTTAAAGATAATAATGAAATACCTTGTATAGATATAGATGAATTAATTAAATTATTAAATGAAAGAAAAAATGTAATAGACCAAATTTCTGATTTAACGAATAAAATAAAATTTAATTTAAATAAAAAAAATAAGATTCGAAATAAAATATCAGAAAATCAACAAAAAAATGAAGAAAAAGAATTTAATGGAGAAGATACTTTTAAATCTAATAAACGTTTTACAAATTTCTCATATAAAAACTCAAATGACGAAGAATATATTAGTAAAAATACAATAAAAATAAAGCAAGATGATGAAGAAGAAAATTATGAATATGATAATCAAGAAGAAATCGAAGAAGAAAAGAAAATAGAAGAAGAAGAAGAAAATTCAAATGAAAGTAAAAATTCAAAAAATAAAACTTTAAATAGAAAAATAACAGTTTCTTCATCAATTCCAGAAATAACAAATATAGGAGAAAAAGTAGGAGATTTTTTAAAAAGTTCATTAAAAAAAAATGAAATAAATAACGAAGATAATATAAGTGAAAATTCTTCAAATAAATCAATAAAAAATAATAAAGATATTCAAGCATCATTAAGTAATGAAGATAATGAAAGTCAAAATTTAATTATTCAAAAACCACAATCTTCATTTTCTTCAAATTTTAAAATTAATACTAATAAAAATATTAATGGTGAATTAAAAGTACAAGTTAAAAATGCTGAAAAAATTATTTTACCTAAAAGTATAGTTCCTCCTTATTCTTTTTCACTAAAATTTTCTATTAATGGAATTAATCAAGTTAATAATAGTAAAGAAATAATTTCTGATGATTTAAATGAAATTAACTTTAATTGGGCAACAAGATGTTTATTGAAAAAAAAAACTTTAAATGATATTTCATCTTATTGTACTATTACTTTATTTTTAAATAATAATAATAATATTATTGAATTAGGGAAATGTTCTTTTGATTGGACTTGTACCTTAAATAAAAAATGTTATGATAAATATGAAGTTGATGATAATTTTCAAATTTTAAATGAACAAAATTTTCTGATTGGAAATATTAGAGTTCAAGCTAAATTTATTCCTTTTGGAATTAAAAATTCAAATTTTGATAATAAGGGAAAAAGAAAAAAAAATCCTACAAATTTAAATGGATTAGTTAAAGAAGAAAGTTTTAGTAGTATTGCTTCGAGTAAAAAAAGCTTACAACAATATCCTTCTATTCAAAGTAGTCAATTAAGTGAAAAAGAAATAAGTTTTCATAAAAATGAAAATGAGCAAAATGAAGATAATAAATATGATGAAAATAATAATGAAGAAAATAATGAAAATTATGAAGAATTAAAGAAAGAAGATGAAGAATATAAAAATGAAGAAGAAGAAGAAAATAAAAATGAAGAAAATGAAGAATCAAAAAAAGAAGAAAATGAAAATAATGAAGAAGAAGAGAATAAAAATGAAGAAGAAGAATATAAAAATGAAGAAGAAGAGAATAAAAACGAAGAAGAAGAGAATAAAAACGAAGAAGAAGAAAATAAAAATGAAGAAGAAGAATTTAAAAATAATGAAGAAGAAGAGAATAACAATAATGAAGAAGAAGAGAATAAAAATGAAGAAGAAGAATATAAAAATAATGAAGAAGAAGAATATAAAAATAATGAAGAAGAAGAAAATAAAAATGAAGAAGAAGAATATAAAAATAATGAAGAAGAAAATAATGAAGAAAATGATGAAGTTACAATATTAAAAGAAATAGATGGAGAAATAATAAATATAGTAGATAAAGATAAATTAAAAGATAAAAATATATATTTTTCAATAATATCAAATACAGAAGAGCCTACTGAAGTTTATTCAACAAAAGAAGAGAAAAAATTAAATGATATCATAGTAAATTTACCTTTTACATTTAAATTTAATATATATTCTACTTCAAAAGCAGAAAAAATTCCAATTGAAATTGTATTCAAAAATGAAAATGATGATTCAATTTATTCAAAAGTTAATATTGAATTTAATGCTCAAGAAGATAATTTAACAGTAACTGATCAATATATATTGAATGGTCAAGATGAAATAAAAATTTTTTTGAAATTTACTATTAATACAATTGAAGATATTTAAATTTTTAAATTTTTTTTTATTTCTAATATTTTATTATATTTTTATTTTTTATTTATTTCATTATTATAATTTTTACTTAAAGTTAAAGTTCCATCTTTTAATTTACTTTTTCTTTTATTTCTTGAAATTTGAAGTTTTCTCTTTTTTTTTAATTCTTTTTGTTTTTCAAACTTATCTAATATTATCTTTGACATAAATTTCTGAGTTCTTCCTGATTGAGCAATTATATCATTACTTTTATTAAATTCTATTTCTTTTTTATGTTTTTTTAACACACTATTTTTAATTCCTAAATACATTTTAAAAGGCATTTTCACTTTTTTTTGTTTAAAACTAAATTTTTTTCTTTTTGAATCTTGATCTTCTTTTATATATTTTTCAATTTCTTTATATGTTGAAATTGTTTCTTTATAAGGTTTATTATGCTTTTTATTTCTTTTTCCCATCAAAGATAAATTTAAATTAAATAATATTTTTATTTATTATTTTTTTAAAATTATTTGATTATTATCAACTTTTAAATAAGGTATTTATATTTTTGAAAGAATCCTATTTTTATTCATAAATTAGTTTATTAATAAATTTCTTGCTTCAAAAAAAAATAAAATAAGTTGGAAACAGAAAATGAAAAATAGAAAAATATTTTTTTAAGAAATATCTTTACTTTTTTTAACACAAATATTTTCTATTCTATATAATAAGATTTTTCTTCTTTACATTATTCAACACATGTAAAAGAAGTTTTATTAAATGATTCATCTCAAAAATAAATAGAATAATAATTAAAAAAAATAATCTGAAATATATCTATTTAATTCTTTTTTGTCAAACAATTTTTATATAACTTTAATAAACTCATTATTATAAAATGAAGACAAACTTGAGAAAGAAAAATACAGAAATAAAATATAGATTCGCTGATTTAAAAGAAGCTCAAACACTTTATTTATCAAATACAGAATATTTCAAAAATTTGACTCCATTTGAACTTGAATACAAACTGAACAAAAAAAATGCAACATTAGAAGAATATAAAACTTTTGGAGTAACCCAAATGTTAGAATTTACAGACAATGAAAAGGAGTTAATGGCAAAACAAATAATAGATATGGAGAATACATTAAAAAACCAAAATTTAAGTTTACCTTTTTTTGAAGAAATAATATTTATAAAATCAACTCAAAATGAAGAAAATGGAAGTTTAGCATATACTCATGGCACTCAAATTTATTTAGGAGAAAAATTTATAGATATGATGGGTGATATAGAACAAAAAATAAGCACCAAATTTTTTGTTAATAAAGTATTATGGCATGAATTATTTCATTGTATAACAAGAATGAATAAAACTTTTAGAAAAAAAATGTATGAAATTATTCATTTTACAGTTATGGAAAAAGACTTCATAATTCCTAAATCAATATATGACATATCAATTTCAAATCCAGATGTTGAACATCATGATTCTTATGCCACATTTAACATTAATGGAAACAATATTGATTGTTATATGGTTTTAACTGCCTCTAAGCCATTTAATCAGCCAGGAGATAGTTTTTTTTATTGTATGCAAACTTGTATTGTCCCAATTGATAGTAAAGGTGAATTTTATCTTCCTGAAAATGCTACAAATTTCTGGGAAATATTTGGAAAAAATACAAATTATGTTATTGATCCTGAAGAATGTTTGGCAGATAATTTTAGTTATGCGATGTTAAACAATGAATATGAAAAATATATTGGAATTAAAGTAAAGGAACTTAACTTTAAAAATCCTGAGATTATAGAAAAAATTATTGATTATCTTAAAAATTAATAAATTATATTTTAAAATAAAAATATTTTTTAAATGGGGATTGGGTACAATTTCCAATTGTTTGAGATAATAAAAAAGAAAAATTAAAATATATTAAATTTTTAATAAATAAAATATTAAAGCTTTAAATATTAAAATGGAGAAATGGAATAAAAATAAATATTTTGTTTTATATGAAATATTTTATTTTTTTTGAATGTTAGTGAAAGAAGAAGAAATTATGATTTATTTTGAGTTTTTACTTTTTTTATATCCTAAAATCATTATTTATTTTAATTATTCTAATGTTATAATTATTGATTATAAATTAATATATTATCATAATATCATTTTTATCTTTATAAACATAAAATAGTAAATTTGTTTAAGAAAAATAAAGAATTAATTTTTTTCAATTCAAAAAAAAATTATAGAAGATAATAATAATAATAAAAATTTTAAGGAAAATAAGAAATTCATTTAAAAGTAAAAACAATAATAATCAAAAAATGAAAATTAAAATTAAATCAAATTCAAATAATGATAATAATAATATTAATATTCAAAAAAATTTTCAGCAAAAAAATCTTATTAAATTTATTTCTAAATCTAAAAAGGAAAATAATTTAATAGATGATAAAACAAATATAATAAGTTATACTTTTATATAAAAAAATATATAATATTTGAAAAATAATATCTAATCTTTTTATTTATTGACTTTTTTTTTCCAATAAACCTAAAAACTTTATTTCAATGAATTTCATTATACTTTAGAATTTTAAATCAGTCCAATTTAAAAGGAAATTATTATAATAAAAATTAACTTAAGAACAAAAGTAAAAAAAAAATATCTAATATAAAAATTATATATAAGTTTCCTTATTTAAAAGTTACAATTAATTGATTAAAGTTTATTTTTAAATTTACTAAAATGATTTCAATTTAAACTATATATAATAAAAATTTAAAAAAAGAAAAAAAAAATTTTATTCCTTTTTAAAAAATCTATGTTTAAGTGCATCTTTAGCACTAATTCTATCATTACTATCCCAAGCAATCATTTTTAAAATTAAATCAGCAGCATCATTAACATCATCTTTATCATAGTTTTGATGTTCATTAATAATAGATTTTAAATCAGCTTTTTCTATTTTATCCATATTAATAAAATAATTAAGGAAAGATTCAGGTAAATTGAATTTTTCAAAATATCCATCAGGAGGATTTCCTAAAATACACATATGTTCAAATATTTGTAAACCTTCAGTCTTACCAGGAAATAAAGGAACTAAAGTGAATAATTCTGCAAAAATACAACCACTTGCGAAAATATCGATTTTTTCATTATAATCACATTGACCTAAAAGTAATTCTGGTGCTCTATAATATCTTGATACAATATATGGTGTTGATTTTGTTTCTTTTTCTATAAATTTTGAACTGCCAAAATCACATATTTTCACTCTGTCATCATCAGTAAATAATACATTTTCTGGTTTTAAATCTCGATGAACTATTTTTTTAGAATGACAATATTCTAATCCTTTTAATAATTGTTTCATTATTGAACGGATTTTTTCTATTGGAATGTATTTTTTTTTTGTTCTTTGTTCTTCTAAATATGATTCAAGACTTCTTGTTACATATTCAAATACTAAATTTTGAATTACTTTTCCATCGTCATTTACTGAATAAAAAGTGTCTAATAATTTAACTATGTAATCACAATCTTTTAGTTCTGATAATACTTGGTATTCTCTACTTAATTTTGAACCTACTTTATGTGTTCTCTTTATTGCTACTCGAGTATCATGAACTCTATCATATGCTTCTATTACATAACCAAATGCTCCTGATCCTCTTAAAGATATTGGCTCGTAGTCTGGAATTGAGGAATTTAACATTTTTTTTTCTTTTATATTTTTGATTTAAATTTAAATGAAAGAGGATTTTATGAAAAAAAATTATTTTTTTTCGAAATTTTGTAAATTTGTTAAAAATTAAATAAAATCAAATTATAATTTATTAAGAAAATGAGTTTAGATAATTCAATGTTAATGTATGTTAGAAAAATATGATTGTTTTCACAATTTAAATCTTAATATCAAATTAATAAGAATTAATCTATCTTTTAAAAAAGTAGAATATATTACATTATTTACAATACTATTTAATTTGGGAAAAAATTAATGAAAGAAAATTTAGGTTGTAAATTATTACTATTCTTATATTACTGTATGTTCTTTAAATATTTTGATGTAAAATTTTTTTTTTTTTAAATGGTTATTCAATTTTATAATACTATTTGAATATTGGGATGTGTAGAAATTGAATTACAAAGATTTATTAAATATATTTTGAATTTCAAATCGAATAAATCTGTTTTAACTGTTAATTATATTCATTTATTTACATTTAATTTATTATGAAACTAATCCTACTTTTTATTTTATTGAAAATTATATATTTATTTTACTTTTTAATAATAATATTTTCCATCATTATTTTATAAAATCCAGTAATCTATAAAATTATAAAAAATTAAATATAAATCATTATGAATATAACTAAATTTTTAAATAAACCTAATTCAAAAAAAACGATATCAAAACCAAAATTATTTTATCCATCAACTTCAAGAGAAACAGGAGTAATAAATTACAAATTATATTCATTAACTCTTGCTAATAATCAAAACAAACCTTTCAAAAGCAATAAAAGTCAAAGAATAACTAATTATAAATTTACAAATTCTTTTAAGAATTTAATATCAACTTCAACGGATATAAAAAAATCAAAAATATTATCTAAAAATAATATTCTAAAATCAGGAAAAATAAATACAAAAAATAAAACAAGTGAAAATAATAAAAAGATAAATTCATTAGAAAAATTTAATCAAAAGCAAATATCAGAAAAGAAAATATTAAATAAAAGTGAAAATTTGTATTCTCAAAATTATGAAGAATTAATTAATATTTTTCAAAAAGAAAATAAAGATTTAGAAGAGAAGATAAAAGAAACAAATAATGAAACTATAAAAATAAAAAAAGAAACTGAAAAAGAAAATAATAACATGAAAACAATTACAAAAACTTTAAAAGATGTTTCTAAAAATATTTTAGATTTAATGGAATTCAAAAAAAATATTTCCACTAAGATTATTTATACAAATAAAAAAATAAATGATTTAAAAATTAAAATAGAAAAAAAAGAACAAAAAAAAACCAAAATAGCAAATGAATTAGAAAAAATATTAGATTCATTTGAAAAAAACAATAAAATAAATAAAAGTAAATTAAATAAAAAAGGTAATTTAAAAGAAGAAGAATTTGAAATAGAATTCTTATAAAATTTTTTATATAAAATAATTTCAATTTTTTTCCTTAAAACACTTTATTTATTTATAAAATGAATTCTAATATTAAAATTCAAATATTAAAATTCAATTGTAATTACTCTACTACATGTCATATAAAATTTGGTATTCAAATTAAAGAGAATAATAAAGAAGAATATATAGAATCTAAACATTCTTTTAAAATAGAAAAGAATCAACAAATAAATTTAATAAATGATAATTTATATTTAAATATTAATCAAAATGAATTAAATCAAAATTCATTATTTGAAATTATATTATTAGTCTATACTAAAGAAGGTTATGAAATTGCAGGAAAGGGATTTTTAAAATTTAACGATATAATTAATAATAATAATGTTTTTGTTGATATTGAAAATTGCTCTTTGGGAAAAGGAAATTTAGAATTAAAATTTTTCTTTAACTTTAAAGAGAATGATTTAGAAGAAAAAAATTATTTATCTTCAAATACACTATTTTCTAATCAAAATACTGAAGATAATGATTGTAAAGAAAATATTATTTTAGAAAATAAGAAATTAAAAGAAGAATATAATTCTTTATTAATTAAAATACAAGATTTAGAAAAAAAAAATTCTAATATTAACCAAAATCAAAAATCAATTAATAAAGAAAAAGAAAAAATTATAGAACAATTAAAAGAAAAAATAAAATATTATGAAGAAGAATTAGAAGAATTGAAAGGAATTATTGAAGATATAAAAAAAGAGAATAAAGAAATATTAGATGAAAAAAATGAAAAAATAAGGAATCAAAGAGAAGAAATTAAGAAATTAAAAGATTTAAATGATATATTAAATATAGAAAATGAAAATATAAAAAATTCTTTCGAAATGAATAAAACTACTAATAATAATAATTTAGAAGAAATTGAAAAGAAAAATGAAGAAATAAAAAAATTAAAAAATGAAAATTCTAATTTAAATATTTTAAACATAAATAATAAAAATGAATTAGAATTAAAAGAAGAAAAACTTAAAGAAACAGAAAAAAAAATTAAAGAGTTAGAAAATAAATATAAAACACAATTATTAAATTTATCAAATGAATATACATCAAAAAATGATAAAATAATATTAGATTATGAAAATAATATAAGAAATAAAGAAGAAGAAATAATTAAATTAAAATTAAATTTAAAAGAAAAAGAAGAAAATATTGAAAATTTAAATGAAGAAATACAAAAATTAAAATCTTCAAAATCAAAAGAACAAACAGAAACTTTAAATAATTTAATGACTCAAATTAAAAGTAAAGATGATAAAATAGATGAATTAAAACAAAAATTACAAGAAGAAAAAGAAAAAAATGAAAATAATCAAATATTGAATTTAAATCAAGAAGTAAATTCAAAAAATGAAAAAAAATTAAAAGAAGAAATAATAAATTTAAAGAAAATAATAAATGAATTAAAAGAAAGAGAAAATATATCAAATAAAAAAAATTTAGAAGAATTTAAACAAAAGGAAAATGAATTAAAAAAAAGTGTAAATGATAATACAACAGAAAATGAAAATTTTTTAAATCAATTAGAAGAAATGCAAAATTCTTTTTTAGAAAGAGAAAATAAATTATTAAAAGAAAAAGAAGAAGAAATAGAAAAAATAAAAAAAGAATATGAAGAAAAAATAAAAGATAAAAATAATAATACAAATTATTTATTAGAAATTCAAAGATTAAATCAAGAAAAAGATTCAATAGAAGAAGATTTAAATTATTATAAAGAATTAAATGCTAAATTTGTAGATAATGAAAAAAGAAAAATTGAATTAGAAAAAGAAAATTCAAAATTAAAGCAATTAATAACAGAAAAAACAAATGAATTAATTAAAAAAGATAATATTCTTAAAGATGAAAAAATAAAAATGGAAGAAGATTATAAATTATTACAGCAAGAATTAATTATTACAAAAGAAAAATTAACTGCTGTTATAAATGAATTAACCAAATTAGAAATGCAAAATTATCAAAATGAAATAAAAACAAAAATGAATAATAAAAAAAATAATAAAAAATAAAAATTAACATACAATTAATTTAATTAGGTATATTAATTATAATGTAGTAATAGTATTGTTTTTAGATAAATAATTTTTTATTTAATTAATTTTTGTTTTTAAATTTAAAATGAATAAATTAACAAATGAAGATTTTATTTTGAAATTAAGAAATAAAGAAAATTTTGAAGAAAAAGAAAAAGCTAATTTAAAAATTATAATTAAATTATATAAAAATTGTTTTATAGTGAAAACAGAAAATAATTTTGAAAAGCATTTTTCTTTTAAATCAAAAAAAAATATTGAAATATTTGAAAGAATAAAACAAGGAATGTTTCCATTAAAAATAATTAAAGAATCAAAAATTAAAATACCTGTGGGTTGTAATTTATGTTTAATACTTGAAGATTATATTGAAGAAAATTATTTTTATTTAGATAATAATTTTGAAACAACAGAAATTGTAATTAAATTAAATGATGGGAAAACTTTAAAAAAAAAATTTAATCCTTTTCATACAATTAATGATATTAAAGAATCAATTGAAAATGAAACATCTCTGAAATATAATGAATATACTTTTATTCATGGTTTTCCTCCAAAAGAAATTTTACAAGAAGATCATGAAAAAACTATTATTGAATTAGGTTTAATAAATTCAACATTAATTCAAAGGAAACTTTAAAAATTATATAATCTCTTTTTTTTAATTTAATATATATATATAAAATAGTATTTTTCCAAAAAAAATAAGAATTATAAATCTTTTATTATTTTAAAAAATTAAATTACTTTTATATATTATAAACAATTAAAAATATTTTATTTAATTGTCTATAGTACTTTTACTTGAGTAAATTCTTCTTTTATTTTTATTATCTAATCCAATTATTTTTTTACTTGAGCCTGAATTCACTTTTTCAAAATTACGATAATTTTTTTTATCAGGATTTCTTTCATTAGTTTTTAAAGATATATCATTTATTTTTTTTAAATTTCTAGATAATTTACTATTATCCCTTCTTGGAGTAAAATATTTAAGTATTGGTGAAAATATTTTCATATTTAATTTTTTTTGAAATTCTGTTTGTATAGTATCAAAATCTTTTATATCATCAGAGAATTGTTTTTTATGAAATAATTCAACATTTATTTTATTTAAATTTAATATATTTTTATATTCTTTATCATTTTTTTTTTCTCCTGATTTATAACCAAAATAATTCTTTTGAATTTTAATAATTTTTTTCTCAATTTGAACATCAGGTAATTTATTATATTCATTTTCATCAATAAATGTATCATCAGAAACTTGATTTTCTTCTTTTTCTTTTTCTAATTTTTTTAATAATAAAATTTTCTTTTTTTCTTCTTTTTTAAAATCAACAATTGTTTTAAAAGAATTTATAAATCCTTTATTATATTTTTTTTCAACTTTATTTCTATTTAACTCTTCTATATAATTTCCAATTATATTTTTAATATTTTTCTTCTTATTCGAAGTTCTTATTTCTAAATTATATTTATATTTATTTTTTTTATTCCAATCTTCATGTTTAACTAAATCACTTGTATATTTATTTAAGTCTAAAAAAAATTTCATTTTTAATCTTAAAAAGAGAGATTGTATTTCATTTATTTTTTCATTTTCTTTATTATATTTTTTTCTTTTTTTATCATTCTTTTTTTTTAATTTATAACTTTCAAATTCGAATTCATCTTCTTTTTTAGGAACATAATTTTTTTTTTCATTTCTTTCTCTTAAAGTTTTTAAATATTTTTTTAATAATTCTTCTATATCAATTCCTTCATCTAAAGCATTACCTATTTCTTTTGTTATATTTTCTTTTATTAAAGTATTTTTCCTTTGATAATCATTAATTTTTTTTTCATATTTTAATAATCTCTCTTTTTTTTTATATTTTTTTTCTATTTCTTCTTCTTCTTTTTCTTTTGATAAAGAACTAAATTTAAAAATTAATATTTTTCCTGATTCATTATTTATTATATCTTTAGAAGCTTGAATTACTATATCTATTATAAAATTATTATATAAATAATTAAAGTTTCTAAAGAAATTTAATATTATTTTTAAAATAAATTTATAATCTTCATTTGAATATTCTTTTGTCGAAGTATATTTTTTTAAATCTTTTAAATTATCTTTATTATTAAATAATGTAAATATTATTTCTAAATTATTTTTAGAAATTGATTTTTCTCTTATTTTTAGATAAAAAACTATAATTGATTTTATCATTTTTTCAAATTGAGGATTATATAGCTCAATAAATCTAATAATATTCTTAATGAAATTTTCTTTTTTATAAGTTTTTTCTTTTACTAAAATATTACTTTGTTTATTTCCATTTAATAATATTATTTTTTCAATAATTTCAGGTTCATCAAATATTATTCCTTCATTTACTAATTTCTCATCAATTTTCTTTTTTATAATCGTCATTTCTTTTTCATTTTCTGTATTTTCTATATTTAAATTTGTTAAATCATTTAACATATTATTTAAAGTATACATTTTAGTTGTAAATTGCATATTTTGTTTTTTTACATGTGAAACTATTTCATCTAAATTTTTTAATTTATATATTTTTTTAATTAAATTTACTTTTAAATAATTAGATACATTTTCTTTAATTAAAATTTTATTATCTTGAACTATTTTTTCATTTTTTTGTTTTTCATAAGGTAAAATTTTTTTCTTTTTTTGAATTTTCTTATTTAACTTTTTTAATTTTTCTTCTACAACTAAAATTGAATTCTTTAAATCATTAAGAGAATATTCTTCTTTTGTTAGAATATTTTTTTTCTTATTTTCTTCTTCTTCAAACATTAATTTAGTTCTATCATTAAAATTATTCATTGTATGATATAAATGATCTTGAGCTTTCTTTTCATTTTCAATTTTATTTTTAATTACTTTATATTTATCATATTGATTTCTTCTTGAAAGACTTTCAATATATTCATTATTTAAATCTTTCTTTAAAATTACATTTTCATTTTGAAGTTCACTCTTAATATTTTTATACATTTCTAAAGCTTGATTAAAAGTTTCTATTTCATTTCTAATTTTATTTTTTTCATCTTCTTTTTCTTCAATTTTCCCATCGTCAATCGGTACAATATTTTTTATTAATATTTCATTTAAATAATTATTCATTGATTTTAGAAGCTTATGCTTTTCTTTAATAATAATATTATTACTATTTATTTTCTTTTTGAAAAAATCTATTTGATTTTCATAATATTCAATAGCTTTTTCTAAATTTGTATATTTTGATTGATTATCTACTAAATAATTCATTAAATCCATTTTAGCTTTTTCAAAAGTTTTTTGGTTTCTTGCTAAAAAATAGGAATTTTTTTTTTTTTCTTCTTTTTCTTTTGGAATTCCTGGTTTTAAAGATTTCTCATTTGAATTTATTCTTTTTTTTTCATTTAATTGTGTTATTAGAAGAGAATTCATTGTTTAAAATTAATTTTTTATATTTAATTTTTACTTTTTTTTTTGAAATAAAATAAATTTCATTAATATAATAATTAATTATATAAAGTAAATTTAAGACATATAAAAAACTAATTTTTATCTTTAATAAAGAATAAGTTTTTATTTTTAATTAATAAAATTTCTATATATTCTAAATAATAATAGTATTTAATATATTAATATTCCTAAAAATTTTTTTTAATATCAAAAAAATAAGTTTTTTCATTATTTATCATATTTAATTAGGTTAAAATATTTTTATCAATTTTTGCTATTTATAATAATTCTATCAAATATATAAAAATTATAATTTAAAAAAATATAAATATTTTTCAAAATCAAAATCATCATAAAAAATTAATTACTATAAGGAATTTATAAAACAAAAAAATTCATTCTTTCAAAGAATCATTTATTAAATTTTTTCTATTTTGAAATTCTTTTAAATATTCTTCTTCGAATTTATTTAAATTTCCATTATGACTATGATTTATACTACAATCATCTAAAGGTAAAAAAAAAAGTTCATGATTATTATGAATCCAAGAATGCATTTTAATTTCATTTAAACTTAATCTTCCTTTTGGATCATAACAAACTAATCTTTCAAATAAATTTTTAAAATTATTTGATATAGAAATATCAATTTGATTAAAAGGAATTAATTTCCAAAATTCTTCAAATTTATCATTAATAATAAATTTATATCTATTATCAGCAAAAGTAGCATTGTCAAAAGGGAAAAAACCAAAAATTAAAATAAATAAAACAACACCCATAGAAAATATATCATTTTTTATTCCATCAAAACCTTTTGTTGGAGCTTGAGAAACTTCAGGAGAAATATAACAACTAGTTCCAATATTTTCATAAATTAATCCATCATTAATATTTCTAGAAAAACCAAAATCAATTAATTTAATTTTAAAATCTTCAGTTAATAAAATATTTTCTAATTTAATATCACCATGACTAATACCACTTTTATGACAAGCTTCAACAGCTTCTAATAAATCTGAAAAAATTTTACGCGATATTTCTTCATTAAATCCTATTTCTGGAATTTTGATATAATTAAATAATTCTCCATTTGGTAAATATTCTAATACTGCAAATTTAACTTCTTCATTTGAAAAATAACTTGTTATTTCATAATTTTCTAATGAACCTCCTCTTTCTAAAAATCCTACTCCATATGTAATTAATTTTACTATATTTTTATTCTGAGGTATATTTTTTAAAAGTAAAGTTTCAGTTTGATATGCTGCTTATCAATATATAATTTAACAATTATAGGAGAAATATTCAATTAATGATAAATATAACAAAATTTATAAATAATCATAATCCATAAATTAATTTGAAAGTTTAATATATTGAAATAATTATTTTTAAAAAAATATAAAAAAAAATATATATAAAATTCTTTATAATGGAAACAAATTCTTCAAATTCATCAAATCAAATTCAACCTATATCATATGTAAGAAAAGCATTTAGATTAATTTATAAAGGAATTCCAATAATGATGTCTTGGGGTTTTAATTGTATTATTTAATAAATATTTATTTTTTAAAAACTTAGTTATATTATTTATTTATTTTCCTGTAATGATAGAAATTAGTAATCAAAATTTATATCAATGGATTATAAGAAATGGAGGTTTTAAAAAAGAAACTATAAGTGCAATGGAAATTAAATAATCTTTAAATTAGATTAATAAAAAAAATTTTTTAAATTCTGTTAATAAATATTTATTTTTCATAAATAAAAAATAAAAAATAATTAGATTCTTTATAAAATTATGTTCAACCCAAATCAAACTTCTTTTCCACAAGAAATACAAAAAGATAGTTTTGACCAGATGAAATTATATATAAAAAATTTAGAGCAAATGATATCAAATCAACAAAATGAAATAGAATCCTTAAAAAAAGCAAATATTTTACTTGAAAAAGAAAAAATAAGAGCAAATTCTAATTTAAGTTTAAAGGAAAATACAATTAGAGATATAAGTGCTATTTTAGATAATTTAAAATATAAAAATGAACAATTTGAATCTAAAATTTCTGAACTTGAAAGGCAAAATACAGAATTAAATTATATAAATGCAGAATTATCTCAAAAAAATAAAATGTTAATGAATTCTCAATTTTATCAAAATAATAATTCTCAAAATATTAATTCTCATATTTCTAGTTTAACTGATCAATTAAATGAAATGTCGGTGATTAAAAATAAATTAGAATTTGATAATAAAAATTTACAAAATAAAATATTTGAAATTCAAAATCAATATGAAAATGAAATTAAAAATTTAACGAAAATGAAAAATTTAGAAATTATTCAAAGAGATAAAGTAATTTCAGAATTACAAAATGGATTAAATTCAATAAATAATAATGAAAATCAAGAAACACAAAATAATAATAATTCAATTCAATATTCTCAAATGATAATGAATGATTTTAATGAGTTAGAAAACAAAACAAAAACAGTTTCAAATGAAAATATAGAATTAAAAAAAATATTAAATGATTTACAAAATAAAATAAGGGAATTAGAAAATTTATTAATTATAAAAGATAAAATAATAAAAGAATTAGAAGAGAAAAATAAAGAAATTCAAAAAGAATTTAATACAAAAACTGAAGAATATAATTTAAATTTAAATTCTGAAGATAATTTATATGAAGCTCAAGAAACACAAAATACAGTTAATCAATTATTAATTGAAAGAGATGATTTAATTAGACAAAATTCTGAGTTAAAAAATGGTTATGAACAATTTAATTTTGGAATTAAAGAAGTTAACGAATTATTTAATCAAAAAGTAAAATCTTTTGAAAGTGTCTTAATATCATATGCAAAAAAAATTAAGGAATATCAAGTAAAATTAAAATTATCAAACGATGAAAAAAATAAATTAATTGAAGAAAATGATAAGTTAAAAAGAGAAAAAGAAAAATTAGAAAAAAAAACAGATTTCAATGATAAATTAAAATCAACTTCACCTAAATTATCAAATAATAATTCTAGAAATTACATTCAATCTGGAAATTATAATAATAATAATTATCCTATTGATTTTCAAAATCAAAATTCTACTATGTTAAGAAGTGGAAGAAGGAATATTTTAACTGGAAATTCTATGGGAAATTATAGTAATAATTTAATAAATGAAGATCCTTATGCAGACAGTCAACAAAAATCACTTGAAGAATTTAAGAAAATTCTAAACAAAGTTGATGAAAATTTAAATCAAGGAAAAGATAAAATTATTCTCAACAAAATTATTGAATAATTTATTATTATTATTTAAAGAAATAAACTTTAATTTTTAAATCCATTCATTATATAAATAAAATATAAATATGAAAATAATAAATTTAATATTAGTTTTCATTTTTATCTCCTTTATATTATCAAAAAATCTATCAAATGATGAAATATTAAAAAAATTAAATGATATAATAACAAAAGAAGAAAGTCCTTTATTAGCAGCATCTTTAGCAATAATAAAAGACAATAAAACATTATTTTGTAATTCAACAGGTACATCAAGAATTTATGAAAATAAAACTTCAAATGAAAATACTAAATATAGAACAGCTTCAATATCTAAACTTTTTACTGCAATTGCAATATGGCAATTAGTTGAAGAAGGAAAATTAGATATTAAAAAAGATGTTTCTGAATATTTAGGTTTTACTTTAAGAAACCCAAAGTTTAAAGACATAAATATAACAATTCAAATGTTATTAAGTCACACATCATCAGTTAGAGAAGATGGTGATACTGCAAATTATAATATAAAATACAATAATCATATTAAGGATTTTTTCACAGAAAATTCATCTATTTATTATGATAAATGTTATGATTTTGATCATGGACCAAATTATTTCGAATATATAAATATGAATTATTGTCTTTTAGGAACAATTATTGAAAATGTAACAAATGAAAGATTTGATAAATATATGATAAAAAAAGTTTTACGGCCATTAAATATAACAGGAAGTTTTAATATATATGAAATGTCTAATGAAACTTTAGATATGACAGGAACAATATATAGAAAATTAAAAGATGGAAAATTTAATGTAAAAGGAGATTGGGTTGCACAAATGGATGATTTTTCTAAAGGATATCCACAAGCAGATTATAGTGAATATGTAATAGGAACAAATGGTGCTTTATATGGTCCTCAAGGTAATTTAAGAATTTCAATAAGTGAATTGACTCATTTAGTTCAAATGTTTATTAATAATGGAACATATAATAATAATACAATTTTAAAAAAAGAAACAATTGATAAAATGTTAGAAATTATTTGGAAATATGATGGTAAAAATGGAAATACTCAAGATGATTATGATAGAGCTTATGCAGGTGGACCAATGATAATTACTAATGAAGGTAAAAATAGAATTCATGAAACTAAAAATTTTAATTTTACAGGACATACTGCTAATGCTTATGGTTTATTTGGAGGATTATTTTTTGATAGAGTCAAAGGTTATGGTTTAGTATACATTGGGAATGGAATTAGTAGAGATTTATCAGAATATATAAGCGATTATTCTTCTTTTAATAATTGGGCTTTGGATTTTATTAAATTAGCTGATGAAGTTGCAGAATTTGATTATCCAGTTAAAGAAAATACAAATGGTTTTTGGATTTATCTTATTGCTTTTGGGATTATTGCTATTTTAATTTGTAGCTGTGTTTCAGCAATTTTAATATATTATAAAAAAGAAACACCTTATAAAAATGAACAATTAATTGAGAATTAGATTTACTTTTTTATATCATATTTAATATGAAATATTAGGAAATATTTAAATTTATGTTATTTGTTTAAAAAAATTTAATAATTAATTTATTGAGGTGTTGTATTATTTTCATTATTATTATTTTCTATCATATCTTGTATTGAATTTTCATTTAAATTATTATTATTATTATTATTATTATCATTATTATCATTATTATCATTATTATTATTATTATTGTCATCTTCTTCTTGAATATCTTCTTCAAGATAAACATTTTTATTTTCTTTATGTTCTTCTAATTTTATATATCTATTTTTCATTTTTTCAATTAATTCATTTCTATATTGATCTTTTAATCTCATCATTTTTTCATCATGTTCTCTTTTTTCATTATTTAATTGGAGAATTTTTTTATTAACTTCTTTAAATATTTTATCTTTTTCTTTAATTTCATTTTCTAAATTTATTATTTGTTCTTTTAATTCATTAATATTTTCTTCAAGTTCTTTTGCATTATTAGCATGATTACCACTTTGGATATTTAATAAATAATCATTAGATTTTTGTAAAGTATTGACTTCATTTTCATAATCTTGAATTAAATTTAAATTATCAATTTTCATTTGTTCAACTTTTTCTTCAATTGCATTTAATTCTTCCATTAAAATCCCTTTTAAATTATTTGATGTTAATAATTCATTCTCTAAAACATTTTTTTTCATTTTCATATTATTATCTTTCTCAACTTGATAACTTTGAAAACTTTTCGAAGTAGGAATTTTTTTATTGTTTTTCATTATAATAAAAAATTATTGAATAATATTAGAAAAAATTATAAATAAAATAAGAGAATTAATTAAATATAATTTACAGATATTATTTTTTTTTGTTAATTTTGAATAATTATTATAGAAATTAAAAATGTCAAAAATATTTATAATTTTTTTAAGTGTAATTTTTGTGGCTTCTAAATATTAAGTGATTAATTATTTTATTTCCATATATAAAGTGGTTATTAAGTATAATTCTGAATAATATTTTAATTAAAGTAATTGTAGAATTTTTTACAATAAAGTAACATTTAATCTATAAATTGATATTAATAATTTAATATTAATAATATCCTCATTTATTGTTGTTTTTCAAATAAATGATATTACATTTCTTATTTTTTATATATTATGATTAATAAGAATATTCATATAAGTATATTTCTAATAATGAATGTTTTAATATGAGTGATTTATATTTTTTCACTTATATTTGAAAAAAATACTAAATTCTTTTAGTTAAATTATTTATTTTTATTCTTCATTATTTTTAATTAATTAAATTTAACTTTCATCAACTAAATAATACTGATCAGAATATAATTTAGGTCTATTTTAAAAAAAACAAATTTTCTTATTAAATAAATTATGAGTAAATCACTAAGAAAAATAAAAAAGAAAGTAAATTATACTGAAGATGAAGAAGATTATTCAGATGATGATTATAATATAGAAGAAGAATTAGAAAGTTTAGATGATGAAGAGTTAGAACCAGAAGAATTAGAAATAATACCAAAATCAAAAAAAAAAAGAATCAAGGATAAAAAGAATAAACTTATCAATAAAATTATGGAAGACGATGAAGAAGATTCAGAAGAAGAATCAAAGAATATAAATTTAGGTAAAAAAAGAGAAAGAGAAAGAGAAAAAATAAAGCCAAAAAAAATATTAAAAAATGAAAATGTATTAAATGGTGCAAAAATAGTTAATTCAAAAAATAATAATTGTGATATGTATTCAAATGAACCATATGATTATAAAAAAAATTATTTTTACCAAAATATTACACCTACAGAATGGAATCAAATATCCCAATTTATTGAATTATCTTTAAAAAACCCAAATATAAACAATAACATTCTGGAAAATTTTTTCATAAATTATCCAAACATGTATAAAGGAGAAAATAACTTAAAAAAACTATTCCAAATATTAAATGAAAAATCTCAAAACAACACATTACTTTCATCATATAAAACAATATCAAATTATATAATAATGAATTATTACATGCCAAAACCTTCAATTTTCGAAGTTTATTTTTTTCCAAATCCAAACAATGAAATATATGTGATTAACATGTTACAAACATGTAAAAATACAATGGATATAGCAATATTTACAATGACAAATATAAAATTTGCAAATGTAATAACAAATTTATTTAATAGAGGAGTTAAAATAAGAATAATAGCAGATGGTGAATGTTGTAAAATGCAAACAAGTAATATTTATTCTTTAGCTGCTTTAGGAATTGAAGTTAAAACTGATGATTCTGTGAGATATTATATGCATCATAAATTTGCAGTTATTGATAATAGTGTTGTTATTACAGGAAGCTTTAATTGGACTTCTCAAGCTGTTAATCATAATCAAGAAAATATTTTGTTTTTAGAAAATAAAAATTTAGCTAAAAAATATGCTAATGAATTCCAAAGATTATGGGATGATTTTGAAGTTGTTATTAGTAAAGAAAGTGCTTTGAGAATTTTAAAAGATGAAGAAGAGAAAAAAAAAGCTATTGAAAATAGGAAAAGAAAAGAAAAAGAAAGGAAATTAGCTTTAAAGGAAACTATGAAAAAAATGAAAAATGAAGAAAATAAAAATGGAAATCTTAGTGTTAATAAAAAGAGTCTTCAGGAAACTGGGAAAAAGAACATCAAGGAAAGTGGCTTTAAGAAAAATTTGAAAAAGAAAAATAATAAAGATTGTGTTAGGAAAATTAATTTTGAAGATAACAATAATAATTACTGTAATAATAATAATAATGAATTAAAAGAAATTACATTTATTGAAAATAATAATAATAAAGAGGAAAAGAAAGGAAAGATGTGTTGTATTTTTTAATTGAGTATAGTATATTTATTATAAATATTTTATAAAATTAAATTTTAAAAATAAAATTTATCATTTATAAAAATGCCTCTTATAGTATTATGTGGAGGACCATGTTCAGGAAAAACAGAATATGCAAATAAAATTAAAGAATATTTCGAAAAAAAAAATCATATTGTTATATTAATAAATGAAGAAACTTTAAAAGTAAATAAATTAGAATTATATAAAGATAATATAACAGAAAAAAACCATCGTTCTTTATTAAAATCAGAAGTAGAAAAAAATATATCAGATAAAACAATAACAATAATAGATAGTTTAAATTATTTTAAAGGCTCACGTTATGAATTTTATTGTTTAGTAAGAAATTCAAAAACACGTCATTGTGTAATTTACATAAAAACTTCATTAGAGAAATGTTTAGAAAATAATTTAAAAGATAAAATATATGATATTGATTTATTAAAAGATTTATATTCAAGAATGGAAGAACCAATACAAAGTAATAGATGGGATTGTCCATTATATACTCTTTATCCTAATGATGAAATACCTTTTGATGATATTAATATTAGTTTATTTGAAGGAAAAAAACCTAAAGATCCTATTAGTACTAAACCTGATATTGCTTTTGATACTAATTTTCTCTTTCAATTAGATAAAAATTGTCAAGATATTGTTAATGAAATTTTAACACAACAAGAACAAGGTTTAGGTAATACTATTATTAAAATTAAAGATGATGATGTTGTTTATTTAAATAAGGTTTTTACTGCTATACAATTAAAAAAAATTAAATTAGAATTTATTAAAATTTCTAAGAATCATCCACCTAAAAATAAAGAAGAAACAATTAAGAATTTTGTAGAATATATTATCACAGTTCAGGACAGATATTAAGTTGCTTAAAAAATAGATATAAAAATTCTTAAATAAAAAATATAATTATTAATCTTTTAAATAATTTATTTTTTTTCTTCAAATTGATTATTATCCTTTTGAATTTTTAAATCCTCATCTATATTATCAATTGAATCATAATATCTTTGATTGTTATGATTGTTTTTTGTTTTTGAATTTTTTTCATTAAATAGATTTATATTTTTATCTATATCTCTTGATTTAAAATGATTATTATTTTTATTTTCAAATTTAAAATCTTCATATGAACTAACATAATCATTATTATTATTTAAATCATAAAAATTAGGATTATAATTATTAAATTGATTATTATCATTTTCTAATTTAATTCCTTTAATTTTATTTTTTTGTTTTGTTTCATAATTATCAATCATATTAGTATATTCAATTTCTTCATCTTTTTTTTTTCTATCATATTCTAATTCTTCTTCTTCTTCTTCATTTTCATTATATTCTATATAATAATTATTATTTAAATTTTCTCCTTGAATATTACTTCTAAAGATAGAAGATTGATTGTCATTTTTTTTATAACTTAAACTTTGACTGTTACATAAACTATTTGTATTACTAAAATTAATGCTATTATTATTACTATTTAATAAACTAGTAATAGTTGAATTATTATTTGTAATTTCAGTATTTAAAAAATCATCTTGTTCTTCTACCTGAATAATATTATATAAAATATTTTCAGTGTAATTACTATATAATATTGGTTTTTGTTTTTTTGGTTTTTTATATTGAAAAATTTGAAGTTCTTCATTTTGAAATCCTTCTATTGTTTCATTTTGAGGAATTAAATTTGAATTTATATTCTTTAAAGATTTTTTAACATTTTTTAATTCTATTTTTTCTTCTTTTTTATCTTCTTCTCCATTTATCAAATCTTTCAAATTTTTACAAGTTAATTCTTTAATTTTTTTATTTTTAAATATTAATTTTTTATCTAAATGATGATGAATTAAATTATTATTATCATTTGTTTTATTGTTTATTGTATTTTCAATTAAATATTCGTTTTCATTTATATTTTTTTTTATTTGAAAATCATTTATTTTTTTTTTAATATCATCTATTTTTTGTTCTTTTTGGAAAGAATTACTATCCTTTTTATCTATTTCAATTGTATTTAATGTTGATTGACTTGTTTTATTTTCATTTTCAATTGAATATATTTTTTGTTCTAATTTTTTTAATTCTTTCTTATTATTTTTCACAAAGGTATTATTTTTTTTGTCTAATTCAATTGATATTTTTTTTGTTTTTTTATCTTTTTTTGATTTTAAATTATTAAATCTTATTTCTAAATCACTAAATTTTTCCTTATAATCTTTATCTAATTTATTAACATTATCATCAATATCAGATAATTTTTTATGAATATTCTTATCTTTAATTAATACTTTTATTTTTTCTTCAATATTATTTATATTTTCTTTATAATCCTTACTTTCTTTTATTAAAGTATCAATTTCTTTTTGTAAATTATTTAATTTATCACTAACATCTAAAAATTTTTGGAAAATTTCTCTATTATTTTTATCTAAATTATTTATTTTACTTTCATTTTCAATTAATTTATTTAATATTTCATTATAGTTTCCAATATCATTTCTCATTTCTTTTTTCATAAATAAATTTTTGTTCTTTAAATTTAGATTATCTTTAATTGTTTTGGTTGAATTTAAAATATCTGATTTATATATATCATTTTTTTTTTGTTCTTCCAATTCATTTAGTGAGTTTGTTCTTTTTTTAAATTTTTCTTGATTTATTTGTATTTTGCTTTCTAAATTTGTTAATCTTTCTAAATAATTTATGTCTATAAAAACTTTTATTTTTTCTTCAATTTCTTTTAATTTATTTTCAATAATATTTAATTGTTTTTTATCTTCAATTTCATTTTGTTCAAAATATTTTATTTTATTATTATAATCTTGAAAAATGATATTACATTTATTTTCTAATTCTTTTATTTTTGTTTTATTTTCTTCTTCAAATATATTATTATTATATTTATTTTCTATATTCTGTATTATATCTTTAATACATTTATCAAAATTACATATTTTATCTTCTATTTCATTAATTTTTACTTTTGTATTATCATTATTTGTTTCAATAAGCTTTTTCATATTAACTTCAATTTCATTTAATTTTTGTTTATTAGATTTATTTTCTTGATTAATACAATCAACTTTATTATTTATACTATTAATAATTCTGCTATTATCTTTATTTAAATTATCATAATTATTAATTTTTTCTTCAAAATTATCTAATTTAATTCTATTTTCTTGATTTAATTTATAAAATGAATCTTGAATCTCTTCTATTTTATTTATATATTGATTATTTTTATTTAAAAAATTATTGGTATCAATAATTGTACTTTTTATAATTAAAGGAATTTCTTTGTTCAATTTTTTTTCAAATTCATCTATTTTTTTTTTATTATCTCCTTTTTCTTGTTTCAAAACATTTAAGAGATTATCATAATTATATAATTTATTCTCAATGTTGAAAATTTTATTTTTTAAATCTAAATTATTTTCAACAATTAAAGATAATTCTTGATTTAATTTATTATTATTGTTTGTATTATCTTTGTATAATTTAATAATATTTGAATTTATATTTTGGATTTTTATTTCAAATATTTTTAAATTATTTTCAAATTCTTTAATCTTTTTATTTATTTCTTTTTCATTAAAATTAAAAGTATTTTTAGGAATTTCATTTATTTTATTTTCTAATCGATAAAGATTATTATTAATTGAATTTAAATTAAAATTATTTTCATTTTTAAAAGAATCATTATTTTCTTTTATCATTTGTTTATTATATAAATCTTTAAATAATTCATCTATTTTATTATTTATCTTCTTCAATTTTTTATCATTTTCATTATCTATTTTTTTAATTAAATTTGTTAATGAAGAAATTTCCATATTTTTATTATCATTATCTAATTTAATTATTTTAATTTTATCATCCAAATTATTTAATTGGTTTGATATTAATTCAATTGAGTCAGGATTTAAATTATCAAATTTTTCTAATTTCAAATCATATTTATTTATCATATTTTCATATTCATATCTTTTTATAGTATCTTTATTATAGTTTTCAATTTTATTTAATAAATTATTTATTTGATTGTCATAAGAATATTTTTTAATTTGATTTTCAAAATCACTTTTTAATTCTTTAAACTTTTTCTCAGTTTTTAAATAATATTCTTCTTTTTGTTTTGAATATTCATACATTTTATTTTTTAAATTATTTTCTAAATCATTTATATAGTTTTGTTTTATTTCAAATTCTTGATTAATTCTCTTTATTTTTTTTTCAATATTTTCTAATTGAATGTTATATTGTTTTAAATCAGTATTTTTAATTTTTTCAATTTTTAAATCAAAATTTTTCAATTGTATATCAAAGTCTATTTTCTTAATAAAATATTTAAATTTTTTGTCATATTCATTAAATCTAGATTCTATATTTCTATTATTTTCTAAATATTTTTCTTTATCTTTAATTTGATTTTCTATATTTTCTAATCTTTCATTTAATATTTTTTTTGGAATGTAATTTAATGAATTTTCTTTTATTTTATTATCAATAATTAAATTATTTTTTTTCTCTGCTTTTTCATTATATTTAATTATATTTTCTTCTATTTTTTTTTCGTTATCATTAATATTTTTTTCTAACAGAGAAATTTTTTGGAATAAATTTGTAATTGTTTCTTCATATTCTTTTCTTGTTATAAATTGATTATTTTTTGTTTTTAAATTTATTTCAAAATTTTTTTTCATTTCATTTATTTTATCATTTAATAAATCTATTTTACTTTCTATTTTATCATAATCTTCTTTTAGAAAATCATTTTTTTGTTTTATTACTATATCATTTATATTCACTTGATTATTATTGTTTATATTATTTTCAATATTACTTTGTATTGATTTTAATCTAGAGTTATTTGAACTATTTAAATTTTTGTTTAAGATAAAATTATTTATTTTAGGTGAATAACATAAATTTTCTTTTTCACTATTAATAAAGAAAGTATTTTTTGAATGGCTTAAAATATTTGATTGTATGTTATTTAAAGTTATTGTATTTCCATGATATTTCTCATTTGTAGGTATATATAATTGAAGATTTGGTTTAGAAGAGAAGTTTATTATTCTATTTTTTTCTTCTTGTTTTAAATAAATGTCCCTATTCGAATTGTTGGAATTATATGCCATTTCTTTTTGAAAAAAAAATTTTGAAAAAAAATTAAAAATATTGAAAAAAAAAAAGGGAAAAACAATAAAATAATTGTACATTATTTATTTTTAATATTAAATTTAAATTAATTAAATTACTCAAATAAAAGAAGCCCATCCAATCCACATTCTTCCTAATAAATTAGGATCTGTGGCTTGTTCATTCATCATATCTACTTGAGTTTCAACAGAAACAAAATCTTCATCTTTATTTAAAAACCTAATTCCATCAACATTTCCATTTAAAATACATTTAATAATTTCTTTAGTTTTCTCAGTAAAACTTTCTCCTTCTTCAATTTCACTGAAAAAAATTTTAATCGGATTTCCACCACTTAATTTTCTATAAACATTATCTAATTTTTTCATAGGTAACCATTTATTATTTCTATTATCATTCTTATTATTATTTTCATATAAATTAATATTTTTATTTAACCAATCAAGTAAAGGTTCTTTAACGAAAACTTCACAATAATCTAAGATAAAATCTTTATTAATTTTAAAAGAACTTAAAACATTAATCATTGTTTGTCTAATAATTCCTTTAATTCCAAAAGGAAAAATAACATTTTTAATTTGTCTACTTAATCTATAAGGAACTAATTCAGGAATAAATTGTGTTTGTCCTTGTCCAAAAGAAACTCCAAAATCAATTGCAACTATTTCAGAATTTTTAATATTTATTAAAAAATTTTCTAAATGTCTATCTCCAATTCCTAATATATAACATCCTATACATAAAGCACTATAATTTCTTATAAAGTTTATTCTTGTTGTTAATATTTCTTCTGGAGTTAATAAATAATGCATTAATGCTTTTTGTAAAATTGTTTTAGGCATTAAATTTTCATGTGTTTTAAAAGGCTTTATTATTTCATTAGAGTTTGTTGAATGAAATGCTTTAAATATTTTTTCATTTAAATTTAATTTAGGATATAAATTTTCATACCATGTTACTCTTGCTATATAAGGTTTACTTTGTTGAAGATCCCAATTTGAATAATCTATATTTTCATTTTCTTCTTCTTCATTTTCTTTATTTAAATTTATAATTGAATATTTTATTATTTTTGATAAAGGTTGTGTATTATTTATCCATTCTATCATTCCTAATTTTTGTGTCATTGGTACTACATCAAATGTATTTAATTTTATTTTTTTTTTCGCACAATTTGAATCTTTTTGTAATATTTCATTCATTACTTTAAAAATTTCTTGAATTCTTTCATCTAATCTTAAATCTTCACTTCCTTTTATTAAATATGAATAACTTTTTTCATTATTTCCAAATATTTTAATTTTTTTTGGTTTTCTAATTGAAGGTAGAACTGTTAAATGTTGGTCAAAAGAAGATATTTTTATATTTGAATTATTTGATAAAGGTAATATTATATAATTTTCAGGATTAACAAATTCATTATTTTCATATTGTGATAACCATTCACTGAAAGTACTTAATTTTTCAATTCCTTCTTGAACTTGATGAAACTCTAAATTTTTTAAAGCTTGTCTAATTTGGGTTATTTCTCTATTAAATTTTTCATTTTTTTCTTGATAAGATTCTGAACTTGTTAATATTGATATAAAATTATTTATATTTAATGATTTAATTGAATGACTTATTAATTGACTAAATTTACGATTGTAACTTCCTACTTTATTTCCTATATATTTTTTATTTAAATTTATTATATCATAATCAATTGCATTCATGATATCTTTCATTTTTTTTATTTCTTTTTGTAAATTTGATTTTTCATGATTTTTGATTATTATTAATAATTGGTTTAACCAAAATTGTAATCTTTGATCAGGATGAGTTAAACAATCAAAGGCTTCAATCATTGAGTTAAGATGTTGAAATCTTGAGTAATAATTTTTAATATAATTATATAAATTTGTTTTATCATTTGAATTAACTATCATTGAGTTATTATTAAATATTTCTGAATAAGAATCTATTGTTGAAAAAGCATAAAATAAACTTTGTGGTTCTTTTTTTAAAATATTATTTATAATTGGAAAAAGTAATTCTGACATAGAAGGAATATTAACATAAGATAAAAGTTGATTTTTCCATTTAAGATAATAATTGATATTAACATTTAATGAATATGATAAAAATATATTTTTTAATAAACCTATATTTTTAGATAAAATATCTAAAAGCTTTGGAATTATATTTACCATTTTAATATCATTTTCAATTAAAATTTTTAATCCATATTCCATATATAATTTACATATATCATTATTAAATTTTATTTTTTCAGAATTTGAATTTAATATTAAATTTTCTTCAGGAGAATTTCTTATAACATTATCACAAAATTTAATTAATGGTCTGAGTAAATGGAAATAAGATTTTATATTTCTATGACAATCAATTGTTTTTTCCAAATCATAAAATTTTTTTTTTGTTTCATTAAAAGTATCAATAAAATTATTTTTTCCTGAATTCAAGTTTAACTCAGTCATAGATAAATGACTTTTAACTTGTAAAATTAATATTTTTTTCTTAGTTTCTTCATCTAATTGAACAGTTCTTATTTGAGTTTCTAAAACATCGATAAATTTTTTATATTTTTTTTCAATAATTTCAATTCCTTTTAAGTCATATCTACTTTTAGTTTTTGATTCTATTTCATACAATTCACATTTATTCTTTAAAACAGGATAAACAATAAAACTATTTGCATAAGCATTATTTTTTCTAAATCCTAAAGCAATTTGAATATGTTTTTCAGCAAAATCTAAATAATTTTTTTTAGATAAATTTTTAGCAATTTCTATATGTTCTCTTACTTTAAAAGTTTCTAAAACAGGATTTAATGAAACAATTTGATCATAATTTCTAATTCGATATTTCATAATATCATTTAAAATTTTTCTTGATGAATAAATTTCTTGATATGAACTTGCTTCATCATATAAATAATTTGGCCATCTTTTTAACCAATTTTCTAATAAATTTAACATATTTTTTGTTCCTATATCATTTAATATAAAATCATTGTTTGAACTATTTGAAAAATTTTTATTTGTTGCACTTGTTCCTCTTATAAAATTTAAAAATTCTCCTATTTCATAAATCATTTGAATTTTTTTAATTATTTCATGTTTTAAATCATTATTTGAATAATCTCCTAAATTTAACCAATTTTTATATAAATTAGATTTTGCTTTCGTATAATATAAATATGATTTATCAAAATCATATTTTTTAGCATTAAATAAAGACAAAAAATAAGAATAATTTTCATCTTCATTAGGAAAAGAATTCATTATTGTATTTATTTGAGATATATTATCATTTTTTTCATCAATTGATAAAACACTAGATTCTATTAATTCTTCTTTTCTTTCTAAGTTTTTTTTATTTTTTATTAAATAATTTTTTATTTCTTCCCATTCTCCTAAATCACAACAACTATTTAAAGAATAATCTTCAATAACTTCTTTTAAAGATTTATCTTTAAATATTGAAGAATTATATTTGACTTTAAGTGAATCAATTGTTGAATTGATTTGTCCTTCTGAAATAATATCAAAAGTTGCTTTTAATAAATTTGCTTTTTGAATATTTCTATTTAAACATTCTTTTGATTCAGTTATTAATTCTGTTAAGTGAGATAAAAAATCATTTCCTTCATTTATAAAATAATCACTTTTAATAGAAAAATTTTGAATTAATCCAATTTGAGTATCAAATATTTTTAATTTTGAATAAAATTTCAATAAATATGCCCAAGCTAACTGAGTATTTGAATTGATATTAATATCACATTTTCCTTGATAATGATTATTTTTCTTTTTATTAATATCATTTCCCGCTATTCCTTTTTTTATCTTATTTTTTTCCTTTTGTTCTGATTCAATATCAATTCCTTTATTAACATTTTCAATACATTTTTCAAATATTAAAATCGAACTATGATAATTTTTACTATATAATCCAGTTTCTTTAATTATATCTAAATTAGGAATATAATTATTGTTTATTTCCATAAAAGATAATATAACTCTATGAAGTGAACTAACTACTAAATAATTCTTTAATTTATTATTTTTTAAAATATTTTCAAAAGAATTTTCCATTTCTTTATTCTTAGATAATTGTAAACTTTCTTTATAAATGGAAATCATTATTTCTAAAAATAATTCACTTGAAATTTCTTCATTATTATTACACACTGAAATTAAAGGATCCAAAATATCTTTATTTTTAATTTGAATATCAGGTAAATCTCCAATTCTATATTTCCTTAATAATTTAACTTGTTTTTTTTGAATCTCACTTTGTCTATTTAACCATTTAAAAATCATTTGTTCATTTTTATTTTTTTTATTTTTTCCATACATAAAATTTCTATTTGAACCTTCAGGAACAAATCTTATTCTTGTTTGAGAAGAATTATCAATTGGACTATATATTAATTCATTTTCTGAAAGAAGATTTCCAAGTCTTTTATTTTTCTTTTTTTTATTTTGATTTACTGGATAAGGTACTTTAAAAGCTTCTCCATGAGTGAAACCAAAATTAACATTTTTATTTTCTGTATACATTGAAGGATAATTAATTGTAGAATTAATTAACGAAGAATGTGTAGTTAATATTATTTCTCTTTGAGTTAATGTTAAATTAGATATGTTACTTTTTTGAGTTCTCGCACTTAAATTTGAAGAAAGAGAATTTGATATATGAAGATTTGGTCGGTTAGGGTTTGAATAATTATAATTTATATTATTATTAAAATTATTATTTGAAGGAATTGAATCTTCTTCATTTATAATATCCATATTATTATTATTTGCAAGGAAATTATCTTTATTTGATATTGAATCATATAAGCTATTATTTAAAAGCATATTTAAGGTATTTGTTAAATTAATATTTGAAGTTCCTGAAATTGTAGCTTGTATCATTCCTCCAATTTGACTATTATTATATCCTGTAATTGAGGCTTTCACTAAATTTTCATATGCTTCATCCATTGAATTTCTAATTATTACACTTTGAGTTAAGGGTTGACTTCTATTCAAATAATACCCAGTTGTATTTATATTTAAATCTTTGTATACACAATTTTCAAGTCCATTTTCATATAATAATAAATTATAATCTGCTGAGGAATATGTTAAAACTAATATTACTCTTGATAAGATTTTTATTAATTTTCCTTCATTTTCTATTGTATTGTTGTTTAGATTTTGTATAATATATATTAATCTATCTACTGGATTATTTGGGATTTGATTATTATTATTATTATTTAAGAAGTTTACAAAAATGTCCATTAAATCTTTTTCTCTTTCTTCATCAAAATTTATTAATATCATATTAAGAATAAATTTATTTAATTCAATATCAAACACACAACTTTTATTAAAACAATCAATTAAATAATTATAATAAATATATTTCACATTATATTCTTTATTTGTTATATTTTTTTGGATTTTTTCAATTATTTTAATTATTCCATCAGAAAAATTTTTAGATTCTAAAAGCAAAAATTGATTAAGTAAATTTATTAAATTAGTAATTAAATCATTATCAGGATCCATGAATAAAGTTTCATTACATTGATAAAGAGTTAAATAAGTATCAGTAATATAGCTTTTATCATTAAGTTCATTTTCAGATTTTTTATTTATAATTCTTTGAACAATATCAGTAATAAAAGTTGTTAAAGAATTTAAAATTAAATTTTTTTGCTTTTGAGATGATTTTTTAATTAATTTCATGCAATAATTAAATATTTCTTTTTTCGAAATAAACAAAGGATAATGAATAGAAGTTCTAAAAATAGTATTTACACCATTTTTTTCATTAGAAATAGATTTCATATTTAAACAAGTAAAAATAGCATCATATAATTGATTTCCATTAACAAAATTATTATTTTCTAAATAATTTAATATTTTACCAAATAATTCAATATTACTTGGTTTAACAGGAGTTCGATTATTATCAATTAATTTAATT
>JAEEGK010001498.1_pt1 | contig 58628 bp, 47 predicted proteins | sample 8958771 | NCBI WGS metagenome assembly JAEEGK01 (sample SAMN16246547, study PRJNA631951) | gut metagenome | biome: gut microbiome; feature: rumen; material: SC-attached | host: Bos | place: Iran: Karaj | collected 2018-10 | reverse complement strand
ATGCAAGCGGTGATGATTTCATACTTTGAGCTGAAGCCCGAGAAGAATGGGATACCGGCGATAGCCAGACAGCTGATGAGGAACGTGATATGCGTGATTGGCATATACTTACGCAGACCACCCATCAGGGCCATCTCGTTCGAGTGAACAGCGTGGATGATACATCCTGCACCCAGGAACAAGCAAGCCTTGAACATAGCGTGGGTAAACAGGTGGAACATACCAGCCATATAACCCAGCTGTGCGTGGTTATCGAGCACAGCACCATGATGACCGGGCAGCGATACACCCAGCGCCACCATCATAAAGGCAATCTGCGAGATCGTCGAGAATGCCAGCACACGCTTGATATCGCTTTGAGCACATGCTACAGCAGCAGCATAGAAAGCGGTGAACACACCCACCCAGACCACAATCGACATCGCTTCAGGGGCATACTGAATCCAGAGGGGGAACATACGGGCGATCTGAAACACACCAGCCACCACCATCGTAGCAGCGTGGATAAGTGCAGATACAGGTGTAGGGCCCTCCATAGCGTCGGGCAGCCAGATGTGCAAGGGGAACATGGCGGACTTACCAGCACCACCGATAAACATCAGCGTGAGTGCGGTAGGAATAATGAAACCACCAGCGGCAACGGCCTTAGCAATGTTACCCTCGATGAAAGGTGTAGTTCCCTGACCCATCACAATATCGCCAGCAAATGAGAAGCTGAACGAGTCTACGAAGTAGCCGAAGGTAAGGATACCCACGAGGAAGAACATATCAGCAAAGCGAGTCACAATGAATGCCTTCTTTGAGGCAGCGATGGCTGGCTTCAATGGATAGTAGAAGCCGATGAGCAGGTATGAGCTGACACCTACCAACTCCCAGAACATATACATCTGGAAGATGTTGGTGGCCAGTACCAGACCCAGCATTGACATCGTGAAGAGACTCAGGAAAGCGTAGTAACGCTGGAAGCCCTTCTCGCCGTGCATATAGCCGAATGAGTAGATATGAACCATCAGTGATACGGTCGAAATCACGATCAGCATCATCACGCTGATAGGATCCAACAGAATACCGAGGTCGAAATGCAGATTGCCCAAAGGCAACCAGGTGAAGTTATACGGAACAAACGTCTGATACACGCCATCCACACGGTCCATTCCAAAATACTGGAAGGCGGTGAGGTAAGAGAGTATCGTGACGATTCCCAGTGAACAGGTGCCAATCAGTCCGGCTACCTTGTGCTGCATCTTCATGCCGGCCAGTCCAAGAACGATGAACGACAGCAGCGGCAGAAGCATGATAAAAATTGTATATTCAAACATAATGTTCAATTTTCAATGTTCAATGTTCAATTTACCACTATCCTTTCATATTCTTGATAGCCTCAACGCTGTCGCTCTTGAAGTTGCGATAGACATTGATGATAATAGCGATGGCCACTGCACTTTCGGCAGCAGCGACACCGATCACAAAGAGCGTCATAAACATACCTTCCATACCGTTGGGATATAGCAGACGGTTGATGGCGGCAAAGTTGATGTCAACGGCATTAAGTACCAGCTCCACAGAGATGAGCATAGCAATCAGGTTGCGACGGGTCACAAAACCATAGACACCGATAAAGAACAACAGGGCACTGAGTGCGAAATAACATTCAACGGGTATCATTGCTTATCCTCCTTTCTTGCTACTACCAAACCTCCGATGATACATGCCAGCAGGAATACTGAGATGAACTCGAAAGGCAATACATACTGATACTTCTCTGAACCAACGAGGGCCATACCGATTTCCTTCATCGGAACCTCTACGTTGGCTATCTCCTGAGTGTAGAAGCCTGTCTTCAGCAGAATCAGACTCACCACCACTAGTCCGGCAAAGGCAGCCAGACCGCCAGCGATCATCTTACTCGACTTCACACGCTCCTCAAGACCCTGAAGGGTACGCTTGCTTACCAACTGGATGGCAAACACATAGATCATCGTAACGCCTCCGGCATATACTGAGATCTGAGCGGCTCCAAGGAAGGTATAATCCAGCAGGAAATAGATACCTGCTACACCAAAGAGCACAAACAACATAAATGTTGCAGCTCGCATAATCCTCGTTGTGGTGACGCACATCAGCGCTGAACCGATGATGAACACCGCGAGAATGCAAAACATGATTGTATTTCCCATATGGCGTTACTTCGTTTTAGTGTTAAACTTACCGATCTCGAACTCTGCGCCACCCTCGATGAGGTTGGGCAGCGAACCACCCTGATAGACTTCCTCGTTCAGGTGGAGCACCAACTTTGAGCGGTCGAACACAGCGTTCTCGAAATCATTCGTAAACTCGATGGCGTCGAAGTTGCAGGCATTCGTACAAAGCTGGCAGAACATGCAGTCGCCCAGGTCGTACTGATAGTCATCGAGCACCTTCTTTTTCTTGCCCGTCTCAGGATCCTCGGCCATGTGGGCTGTAATCTTGATGGTTCCATTCGGACAGGCCTTCTCGCACAATGTGCAAGCCGTACACTTGTAGCTGCCGTCCTCGTTGCGCTTAAACGTTAAGCGACCGCGATGACGCTTAGCCACATGGAGTGTGGTCTTGCGGTTCTCAGGGTACTGCTCTGTAGACTTGTTGGTGAAGAAGTCCTTGAAATATTCCTTCCAAGAGGTCTTCATGCCCACAGCCAAAGTCTTCAAGCCGTGCCCGATTTCTCCGAAATATGTTTTGTTATCTTCCATTGCTATACCTTATTTAATATATAGGCCGAGGGCCACAACAACAGTCATAATCACCACATTGATCAGCGCCAGCGGCATGAGATACTTCCACTCCAGCTTCAGGATCTGGTCGATACGCAGACGGGGGAATGTCCACTTGATCCACATCAGAATCCAAACCAGGAAGAAGGCCTTACCCAGGAACCAGACGATGCCAGGGATGTAGTTCATCACGCTGTCGAAGGCTGCAATGCCGATGTTCACCGGGGCCCAGCCACCGAGGAACACCGTAGCAGCGATACCAGCGATGATAAACAGATTGAGGAACTCAGCGAGGTAGAAGAAGCCGAAGCCCATACCGGAATACTCCGTATGATGTCCGGCAGTCAGCTCACTCTCGGCCTCAGCCATATCAAACGGGCCACGGTTGGCCTCAGCATTTCCTGCGATGAGGAATACCACGAAGGCGATGATGGCAGGGATATGACCCTGGAAGATCAACCATTTCCAAGGACCGGTCTGAGCCTCCACGATACCACTCATCTGCATCGTACCTGTCAGGATCACAGCGGTGATCAGACAGAGGCAGAGCGACATCTCGTAAGAAATCATCTGCACGGCACCACGCATGGCCGAAACCACAGAGTACTTGTTGTTGGAACCCCAACCAGCAAGGAAGATGCCTACCACACCGATCGAAGAGATAGCGGTGAGCAGGAACACACCCACATTGAAATCGAGAATGGTGGCACCATTGTTCCAAGGCAGGAACGAGAAAGCGCCCACACTTCCGATAATCACCAAGAGAGGAGCCACGAGGTAGAGCAGCTTATCGGCTTTGTCTACGATGAAGATCTCCTTGACGAGCATCTTGAACACGTCGGCAAACACCTGCAGCAAGCCCCAGTAACCTACTCGCATCGGGCCCAGACGGCACTGGAAGTAGGCACATACCTTACGCTCCATGAATATCAGTACGATAGCCAGCAGGGCATAGCCGCCAAGAACAGCGACACCCACCAGCACGCACTCAATCAATATTGCCAACCAGTCAGGACAACCTATTGTAATCCTCAGCAGTTGGTCGAACCATTGTGTTACTAAACTAAAATCGAACATATATTCTTTTTCTTTTTACGACCACGAATTTCACCAATTTCACTGATTCTTTTTCGTGTAATTCGCGTAATTAGTGGTAGTTCATTATTATCTGTCGATATCAGGAATTACAACGTCAATAGCGGCACAGGTAGCAATCAGGTCGGCAATCTTCTGACCACGGAGCATCGGGTCGAAGGCACCAACCAAAGAGAGCCCCATCGGACGCATCTTCATGCGATACGGGCTCTTGTCGCCACGAGAGTCGAGATAAACACCAAACTCACCAGCCACACCCTCGACAGAGAAGTACCACTGTCCCTCGGGACACTTGATAATCGGCTTCTGCTTCACGTAGAAGTCACCCTCAGGGATGTTGTCGATAAGCTGCTCGATGATGTTCAGGCTCTGGTACATCTCATTGATGTGAACGAGGTAACGGTCCATCGAGTCACAGCCGTTGAGCGTACACTGCTCCCACTCCACCTTGTCATACATATCATAAGGATGGTTCTTACGCACATCGTTTTTCCAACCTGAAGCACGTCCGGCAGGACCAGTCACCGCGTAGTTGATACAATCCTCAAGGCTCATCGGACCGCAGTTCTCCAAGCGGTTGTGGGTGATGACATTGTCACCAAACACATCCATATACTCCTGAATCGTAGGACGCAGATACTTCACAAGATCCTTACAGTTCTTGACGAAGTTAGGATCAATGTCGTCCTGCAGACCACCGATACGGTAGTAGTTCTGAATCAGACGACCACCTGTGGTCTCCTCCATGCAGTTGAGCACATGCTCACGGTCGCGCATACCATAGAGCATGGCAGTCAGAGCACCCAAGTCCTGACCTACACAAGAGGTATAGAGCAGGTGGGAGTCGAGACGCTGCAACTCGTCCATAATGGTACGGATATACTTGATGCGGTCGGTCAATTCTACCTCCAGGGCCTCCTCAATCACACCAACCAGAGCATGGCGATGTTGCATGGCTCCCAGATAGTTAAGACGATCTGTTAAAGCAAGTGTTTGAGGATAGGTCATTCCTTCCCACATCTTCTCAATCGCACGATGGATATAACCCAGATGCGGGTAGATATGCTTCACCGTCTCACCGTTGAGCACAGTCTGCAGACGGAGCACACCGTGCGTAGCAGGGTGCTGCGGACCAATGTTGATCACATAGTCATCGGCACCGAAAAGCTTATTCTGCTTCGACTGCAGGACACCGTCCTTGTCGAGATAATACTCCAGACCGTAGTCGGGCTCTTCGTCATCCTCCAGTGTGTAGGCATCATTAAACTGCCAGTCCTTGCGGAAGGGGAAGCCCTTGAAATCACTACGCAGGAACAGACGACGCATATCCTTATGGCCGAGGAACACGATACCATAGAAATCGTAGACCTCACGCTCCAGCAGATCAGCCACGCGCCAGATATCCGAAACGGTGGGGATATAGGCTACCACCTGACCATCGGTCTCACCGGTGCCGTTTGAAGCGATGCCATCGCCGCAGACCTGCGTCTTGGCCATCATCTTCACCGAGCAACGCTCGTGGGTCTGGGTATTCTCAAGAATGTAGATACAGCCGAGACCCGATACCGGGCCTGAACCATTTTCTTCTTGGGGTCCAAAGTCCTCGCCTACGATAGTGACAAGATAGTCAAAGCCTTTCTTGTCCTTCAAGTTCTGCATCTCAGAGGCGAACTTGTCGAAATCAAACGATAAGAATTCTAACTTCATGCCTTGTTCTCCTCTACTTTTACTTCTGCCTGGGCAGACTTCATTTCCTCAACAAACTCCTGAGGCACATCCGTGATCACCATCGGCTCTCTGCGGTGATCGCCATGCTTCTCGCGGAAGGTCAGTTCCTCATTCGATACACCCAGCGCCTTCTCCTCAGCCGTCTGCTTGTGGTTGGCACCACCGAAGAACTTCTCGATCTTCACCTTACGCTGCAACTGCATCATGCCATACATGATAGCCTCCGGACGTGGGGGACAACCGGGAATAAACACATCTACGGGCACGATCTCCTCGATACCCTTCACCACATGGTAGCTCGACTTGAAAGGACCACCGCTGATAGCACAGCCACCCACGGCAATCACATACTTCGGCTCAGCCATCTCATCGTAGAGACGCTTCAGCGCAGGTGCCATCTTATGGGTAATAGTACCGGCACACATGATCAGATCGGCCTGACGGGGAGAGTTACGCGTTACCTCGAAACCGAAGCGTGCGAAGTCGTAACGGGCACAGCCACAGGCCATGAACTCGATACCACAGCACGAAGTAGCAAAGGTCAGCGACCAGAGAGAGTTCGAACGGCCCCAGTTGATCAACTGGTCCAGTGAACCCGTCACCACATTGACGCCGCCCTCATGGAGCTCGTCAATGATCTTCTCCAACGAGGCATTATCATTCCACTCCTCGTAGGGAATACTCTTGATGTGAGGCTTTCTTACTTCCATTCCAAGTCTCCTTTCCGCCAGGCATATGCCAAGCCTAATACCAGAACCACCAGGAAGAAGCCGATGCTCAGCAGCGCCAGTGCACCGAAGTCCTTCACTACTACTGCCCATGGATACAGAAACACCGTTTCCACATCAAACATGAGGAACAGGATGGCGAAGAGGTAGAATCCCACCGTGATGGGCAACCACGAGGTGCCTCGCGTGGGGATACCACTCTCATACGGCTCTCCCTTCACCTTCGCGTAGGACCGCGGTCCTATCAACTTGGCTACGATATAAGCCGCCACCACCAATGTAATAGCCGTCAACAAGACGGTAATTAACAAAGTAAAGTTCATAAAAATACTATAATGTTATAACAATATTTGTTCTAATAGGCTGCAAAGGTACAAAAAAAAAATGAAAATTCCTCGAATAATTATAAAAATTTCGAGGAATTGCATCATTTCACCTTGTACGCTCAATAATCTCCAGGCACATCCGGCTATTATGATAGGGACATTTCCAGAAACCAGCCTTGTCGTCGGTGGTGTTCAGGCTGCCGTCGGCATGGCGGCTCCAGAACCATTCCCCATGATCCCAGTCGATGAGTTGGCTCTTGATGTAATCCCAACAGCGGGCTGCCCTCTCCAGAGCCTCCTCATCGCCAAAATGCTGGTAGATATTATACCACCCTACTACATTCTCAGCCTGTACCCACCAGTGAAGGTCGTCGTCGACATGACCAGTGGTAAGGTTTGCCTCGTGAATCATCGATCCGTCTGGGCGCAAACCTTTTTCCGATGCCTTTGCTACCTCGCGGACAATGGGTTCCACTTTGGCCAGCACCTGAGGATCACCCAAGACAAGGGCTGCCTCATGCAGGAGCCAGGAACATTCGATATCATGCCCATAGCTCTCCAGATGGCCAGCACCACGGGTCCAGTCCATCTCGAAGAAGAGGTCGAGGTGGTGGGTCTTGGGGTTCAAGATCTTGTCGGTGAAAATATGGATGATGTTGCGCAGGGCAGCTTCTACGCTGATGATATCTTCCATAGGAGTGGTAACGCCGATAGGCAGCACCGAACCGAGGACCGGCACGTAGTCGCATGATTCCTGAGCCCGGAACTCTTTCAGACACCTCAGCAGATTGGCATAGGGTTCGATAATGTGCAGATGTGTATTCTGCGACTTGGGATAGTTGGCGTCAAACTCCGACAACCGCATATCGGCTATCTCCCCCCACTCTCTCGTACATGCCTCGATATAGCCGTTGTTCTTTTGGTCAAAGGCATGCTGCTCTATACAGTCGAAGAGCTGCAAGGCACATTCCAGTGCCTCTCTATCACCCGTAGCACGAGCATATTCCGACATGCCATAGATGGCAAAGCCGATAGCATAGAACTGTTTCTTGGTATCTAGCGGCCGCCCCTTGTAATCGAGGCTCCAATAGACACCGCCATACTCATGGTCGATAAAATGCTCGATGAAGTAATCATAGGCTCTCCTGGCCATTTCCAGATAATCCAGATTACCTAGAACGCGATAGGCAGCCGAGAACGACCATAGGATACGGGCATTGAGGATCGCACCTTTTTCGGCCTCAGGATGGAGCACGCCTTGGCCGTCGATACGACCATAGAAACCGCCATTTTCCTCATCCGCCATCCGGGATATCCAAAAGTGCAGGATATTCTGGCTCAGAACATCCTGCATCTCCTTTGTCATCTGATCGACATCAATCATGATCTCTGTACTTTCGGTATCTATTCTTCGATTTCACGCATCGTCTTCAGTTTCCCGCTGATCTCATCAACGCGCTTGGTAGTCAACGGATAGAACCATACCACGACTACTGCCAATGCAGCCACAGCAGCCGGGATGAAGCTCATCAGCCAGCGCAGTACCAACAAGGCACTCTCAGGCTGAACGACACCTGCTGCCACCTGAGCGCTATCGGTGATATAACCGAAACCCGAGAGCAGCCAGAGAACAGCCGCGCCACCAATGGCACCACCGAACTTCTGGGCCATTGAGGCTGACGAGAAGATCAGACCCGTAGAGGCTGTGCGGAACTCCAACTCTGCATAGTCGCTCACGTCAGCATACATACTCCAGATCAATGGCGACATCACACCAGTCAGTATCGAAATGATCACCTGGAAGATCAGCATCACCCAGAAACCAGAGGGCGTTATCGGGATGAAGAAGAACAACACGCTGAATACAAGCAACAGGGCATTCACAATCATAAAGGTGGTCTTCTTACCGAGTTTATTGGCAATGGGCACACAAAGGGCCACACCCACCATGTTCGACACCTCACCGACGCCCAGGAACAGACCGGCATAGAAGAGGAACGTCATACCCATGAAACTCAAAGAGACATCGGCACCGATGATATCTGCGAAGAAATAGGCCACCGTAGCACCACGGACAGTATTGAAGAGGTTCGAGCACAGGGCTGCACCAATCAACAACCACCAGGGCTTGTTCTTCAACAGCGTTGCAAAGTCATCGCCTATACTCACGGTAGACACGGTTTTCAGGTGTTCCTTGGTCAGCAGGAAACAGATGATAAACATCACGAAACAGGCAGATGCGATAGTGACCATCGCCCAGAACCAGCCGCCGGAAGTATTATAGCCACCAAACAAATTGGTGAGGGGTTCCCAGAGGAAGAGTGAGATAAATGAACCACCATAGGCGAAGAACATACGGAACGACGAGAACACTGTCTTCTCGTTGGGATCGTCGGTCATCACACCCAACATAGCACCGTAAGGCACATTGATACCCGTATAAACGGTCATCATCAAGATATAAGTCACGTAGGCCCATACCAGTTTGGCACCGTATTCCCAATCGGGTGTGGTAAACAGCAGGATACCACAGATGCTGAAGAAGGGAGCCACCCACAACAAGTAGGGACGATACTTACCCCACTTCGTGTTGGTACGGTCGGCAATGATGCCCATCATCGGGTCTGAGACGGCATCCCAGATACGGGTCACCAGCACCAGAACACCTGCGTCGACAAGGTTCAGGCCAAAGATGTTAGAATAGAAGAACGGAAGATAATACGAGAAAATCTTCCAGAACATGGACGATGACATATCGCCAAAGCCATATCCGATCTTTTCGATGAATTTAGTTTTTACCATAATTATTGTTGTTTTTTACTTTATCTCATTCAGGAACAGCACGTTCTCGGCCTCCTTGAAGGCCTTATAGTCTTCACCACAAGGTGTATTCGGCACAGGCCCGAACCACTCCTTCTCATAGTTGCGCCACAACAGGAAATAGCAGATTGGATACTTATCCATCTGGACTTTCAGTACACGCGAGAACCATGTGGAATCGGGAATGTTCTTAAACCCGCACTCCGTCATAGCCAGCAGTTTCCCGTTGTCCTTGGCAAACTGCGTCAGGAAGGTCAGGTCGGCATTCAACTGTTTCACGAAGTCCTCTTCCGTTCCCCACTGGTAGGCATCCTCACCTATCAGTGTCACCCGGTCATTGCCAGGATAGCGCTGCATAAAGCGCTCCAGCGTCCAGTTGCCATCGAGATTAGGCGAATAGCTCCACAACAGATTATCAAAGCCTCGCCTGTTCATATTGTCTTGCAAGAGATTCCACAAAGCCTTGAACTCCTCGTCAGTACAGAGTTTCTGTCCCCACCAGAACCACGAGCCGTTGTTCTCATGCCAGGGACGGAAGATGATGGGCACGGGCTGACCCTCATCGTCTTTGAGCGTCTCAATGAAATCGCCCACGCGGTCAATCCACGTCTGAAACAGTTCCGCATTCTTACCGCCGGGCAGCACACTCTTCACCACGGTGGTGTCAGATACGTCCCAGGCTGAGCCTTCAGGAAACTTCTGTGCCCCTCTTCCACCATCGGGAGCCGTCGTCATCGGATTACGCGGATGCCAGCTGATGGTGACGATACCGCCTCGCTTCACATGAGCCAGCAGTTCATCGTGAATACGGGTGAAGGGCACGCTGTCGAGATTCTTCTCGTCGGCCATCTCGATGCCACCGAGTTCAAAACCCATCACCGCAGGATAGTCGCCAACAGTCAGTTTCACATCGCTCTTGCCATCTTCGTAGGCCCAGCCGATGCCATAGAAGGGATCGTCCTGATGCCCGGCCATATAGCCTTTCTGTCGGAGGCTGTCCAGACGCTCCTCCAACTGCTGGGCCAACGTCTTCTCCGGCTCCGCCTTCTTCGGTGTTGAACAGGCAACTACTGCCATTGCTACGGCAATTATTACAAAGAGTTGTTTCATCTTCAAAATTATACGTTAGATTCTGGCTGCAAAGATACACATTATTTTGCAAATATCATTATACAATTTTGACCAATTACGGCATTTTGTTGTAATTAACGCAATTTTTTCATCCTTTTCACCTGAGAACGGACCACTTTCAAGGTCGATTTGTCTCCGGAGAAGACCGAATTCAGTCCCTGTTGTTCCTGTGCCGGGTCGCCCGTATAGTCATCTCCCACCAGCCATTGCTGTTCATGTTCCGGTCGGGCATAGCCACCCCAACCCCAGAAATTGCAGCCCGCGAAATAGCCTCCTTGTTCCGCATTATCAGCCACCAGTGAGAAGACATACTGATAAAATCCGTCACGACCCTTTGTCGGCGTACCCAAGGCAAACTTAAAGTCATCACGCGGATAGCCGAACTCCTCCATCACCAAAGGCTTCCGCAGGCGGGCACAGATGTCCAGGTGTTTATCAATATAGTCCTTGGTGTTGGCCTTCGCCTGCGGCAGGTCGTCGATGAGATGATCCTGTCGCGCCCAACTCCAGTTATAGGGCCACAGGTGGATATTACAATAGTCGACATTCTTGTCAGCACAGATGCGCTCATAACAGTCCCAGTCGTTCTCACACCCCCAAGAGCCCTCGCTGCCGATGGATATCAGGTGGTTCGGGTCGAGGCTGCGGATGAGTGCCGAGGCCTCGGCAAGCCACTTCTCAAAGGCAGGCAGTGCTTCCTTACTGAAGGCCCGTGGCTCGTTGCCGATCTGCCACGACATGATGGCAGGGTCGTCCTTATAGGCCACTCCTGTGTAACGGTTGGTACGTCCAAGGATAAACCGCACATAGTCATAGAACAGCTCGTGGGCTTTCTGGTTCGAGGCATACTGCGCCACGAAGTTCATATAGGCGGGATAGCCGTCCTCATTGGGTCGGGGAGCCTTACCAGCACCGGCATGTTCCAGATAGAAACCATAGCCCCCACTCCATTCCCAGGAGTTGTTCAGGTAGAGCACAGCCACCATCCCGCGCTTGCCCATCTCCATCAACAGATAGTCGAGGCCGGCAAGGATCGTATCATTGTAAACACCCGGACTTACTTGCAACGTCGGCTCCACCTTGGTGGTCACGCCGCGCTCACCGTCGCTACCCACAAGGATTCGCAGGTTGTCGATGCCCATCCGTTTCATCAGGTCCAGTTCCTTAACCAGACGCTCGCGATTGCCTCCCTGCCCTTCCGAACCCAGGATAGCACCATACCAGAAGTTGGTGCCTACGTAATAATAGGGCTGACCATCTTTCAGGAAATGACCATCGCTAACGGTCACGAACTTCGACTGTCCGATCATCGGCAGACTCACCGCTGCCAACAAAAACATGAGAAATAGTTTCAATTTTATCATACGATTATATTTCGTTTATTCTGCTGCAAAGATACAAAAAATAATCCGAATCTCCAAACGTTATGCGATATATTTTCATCATTTCTCCATCTCCCTGCATCCATTTCATCATTTCATATTTCATAATTTCATAAAGGTGTATTATGGGTGATATTCCAGCATGATGCAGCATGTAGGGAGGATGTATCATTAGAGGATTATTACAAAGCTTAATTATTATATATATTATATTATATAATATATATAATAATTAAAAATTTCTATTTGATGATTTCAAAAAACATTTATGAAATTATGAAATAATGAAATGACGCGGAAGGCAATCGCGGTAATATAAACATTTTTCATTTATCACATGACGCAGGCTATCTGCCCCAATCACCGAAGCCCTTGGCCTCCCTAACAAGGAGCCCAGAGCGGACTACAAGAAACCCTCAGCCTTTCGTTGGAACCTCACATTCACCTCCGTCACTTTGTAAACATTTCTTATTAATTTCATATTACATGATATTTAGTCAGTCCCTCGATAGGGCTGCGCAGCACAGTGCCGATGGTGAAGCCTTCTGCGTTGGCAGCCTCTGCCAGCTGGTCGCGGAAATACCACGCGACGCTGCCTACACATGAGACAGGCATCTCCGGATGACCGTAAGGACGGATGTTGTAGCGGAAGAAATCGCGGAAATTATCGATGACCAAGTCCCTGACTGCTGGATCAGACAGATGGCGATGGATGAAAGGCGCGAGCGATGCTAAGAAGCGATTGGGCATCGGTTCACGATAGACGCGCCGGACAACATCAGCCATTGTCAAACTATATTCCCGTTCAAATTCAGCGCGAATATTTTCTGACAAGACACCTTTATAAAGTTCATGCAGGAAGTGCTTTCCAAGGACTCCCCCACTACCCTCGTCACCAAGAATATAACCCAAGGCTGGCGTATTTTGAACGATGGCCTCACCATCATAAAGGCAAGAATTAGCGCCCGTCCCTAAAATACTGGCAATGCCATAGTTATGACCGCAGAGAGCACGGGCAGCACCTAGCAAATCGCTATGTGCTTCGACCTGTTTTGCCTGAGGAAACGCCTCTTGCAATAGCTGCACCATGACGGGCTCTAATTCCGGACGGACTCCACTACCATAAAAACAGACACAAGAAACATTCTCAGGATTCAACTGCGGAAGAAGTTCCTGACGCAGGATCCCAGCAATGACGCTGCGGTCCTGATGCACAGGATTGATGCCTTGGGAAGCGAAGAGTGAAGCATTTGCTGCCGCCGTCGGGGGAATGAGGGCCCAGTCGGTCTTAGTGCTGCCGCTATCTGCTATAAGTATCATTTTTGACGCATATTTTTAATTTCAAGGGACAAAAGTAAACAAAAAAGTGCTAAAACCATACGATTTCGACAGAATATTACGGTTATTTACGAATTTCTTCTTAATTTTGCACGCTAAATAAAAGGTAAAAAGATAGAAAATGAAGAAAACGCTCATCATATTAGCCCTTATCATGGGTATGGTCAGTGAGGCCGGGGCCGTGCTGAAAGAGAAAAACCTCGACTCGACACTGGTCATCCTACGCGCAGAACTGACCAAGCACTACCAGGAACTGAACGACCAGCGTACTGAACAACGGCGACAGAGCCAGGAGGTGTTTACGAATCTGAGAGAGACCATGAAACAGTCGAACCAGAATGCCCTGATGCTCTATTCCCAGAAGCAGGAATACCTGTTTGACCTGACCTATGCCTGTCATCAGGCCACGGAGCAATACCAGCGTTTTCAGCGGCAGCAGCTCCCTTTCCGCGAGTTCATCAGCAACACCAGTGGTGAGATAGCCCGTTACGACAGCCTCATCAACAGTCTGCAGGCCATGCCTACGAACATCATGGGAGAGCGGGCCAAGACAGACCGTAGCGTATGTCTGACCCTGGCAACCGTCATCAAGCGTACCATGGAAGAAGACTCCCAGCAGATGGAGGACTACATCAGATTCTACAACATGACGGAGCAGCGCCTGAAACACATGAACGACTATGCGCAGAAGCGCTATTATGACATTCAGACGAGCATCTTCGTGAATGGCGGTGACACGTATCTGGAGATCCTGCGTAACATTAAGGAGAAATGGCAGGATATGAAGGAGATCGTGACACGGAAATACACCACCGACGAGACGACCAAGCATTCCGACTGGAACATGTACTGGATCTTCGGACTCTTTGTCGCCATCGGCTTCTATGCCTTGATAGCCATCGGCATCAACCTGCTTGTGTTCAAGTTCATGCCCAAAAGGTTCCATACCTTGGAGTTCCTGAAGAAGCGCTCGTCGATCATGTGGGCGACAACAACCATCACGCTGGCTATCCTGATGGGCCTGATCCAATATAACAGTCATCAGAACTTCGTCATCATGGCTTCCGGACTGTTGGTGGAATACCTCTGGCTGTTGGCGGTCATCCTGATTTCGCTGTTGCTGCGCGTCAATGCGAGCCAGATCAAAAATGCCTTTAAGATATATGCGCCCTTGCTGTTGATCGGTTTTGTGGTGATCACCTTCCGCATCATCCTCATCCCCAGCGAACTGGTAAGCCTGATCTTTCCACCGGTTCTGATAGCGTGTCTGCTGTGGCAATGGTGGGGCATCCGCCGCTATAACAAGAACATCCCTCGCTCCGATATGTTCTATACCTATGTGTCGATGATGGTCTTCATCGCCTCGGCAGTATGTTCGTGGGCTGGGTACACCCTCCTGGCCGTACAACTGCTCATCTGGTGGATTATGCAGCTCACCTGCATCCTGACCATCACCTGCATCTCCGACTACCTGAAGATGTACGAGGAAAAACATCATTTCTCGCAGAGGCCCATCACCCAGACCTGGCTATACACGTTTACCCATAAGGTAGTGCTGCCAGTCCTCATCGTCTGTTCGGTAATGATCAGTATTTACTGGGCGGCGGATGTATTCAACCTCAGCGATATGTGCTGGGGCATCTTCAACCACAAGTTCATCAACCAGGAGAACCTCCAGGTAAGCGTTGTCAAACTGGCTGTCGTGATCAGTACTTGGTTTCTGTTCTCATGGCTCTCGAAGACCATTCTCAGCCTGATGCGCCTGCACTTCGAGACCAAGGATCCTACGACTGCTGAGAGTCGGTCTGTCATGGGCAAGAATGTCATCCAGCTCATCATCTGGGGTGTCTGGCTGCTGATGACCCTCGCCTATCTGCATATCAGCGTAGAATGGCTGTTGGCCATCTCAGGCGGTCTCTCCACAGGTATCGGTTTTGCCTCGAAGGACATCATCGAGAACATCTACTATGGTGCCTCGCTCATGGCGGGACGCATCAAGGCAGGCGACTGGATAGAAATCGATGGCACCATGGGAAAGGTAAAAAGCATCAGCTACACCTCGACCATGATAGAATCGCTCTATGGCGAAGTCATCACCTTCCAGAACGCGCAATTGTTTAAGAACAATTACAAGAACCTGACACGCAACCACGGTTATGTTCTGGCCGTCGTTCCATTCGGTGTGGCCTATGGTTCGAATCTCAAACAGGTGACAACACTGGTGGAAGAGGCTGTCAACAAACTCCATCACAAATGGATGGATTCCAAGAAACCGGTCAAGAGCGTGGTGTCGGAGATGGCTGATTCCAGCATCAATTTCAAGTTGTTTGTCTGGGCCGACGCACCAAAGAAATCATATGTCATCAGCGACGTGCTGAAATGTGTCTACGACACCCTCAATGCCAATGGAATCCAGATCCCGTTCCCACAGAGAGACGTACACTTGATAAGTGAGAAGTGAGAAGTGAAAAGTGAGAAGTGAAAAGTGAAAAGTGAAAAGTGAGAAGTGAAAAGTGGAAAAATCTTGCTAAAATGTTTGGCGGATTGAGATAAAATGCGTATTTTTGCAAAGCAAATATGAGTCAGAAGGCAATATTTATTGCAGGTCCCTGCGTGATAGAATCGGCTGAACTGCTGAACACTGTTGCGCGCAAGTTGGTGGAAATCAACGAGAAACATGGGACGGACATCATCTTCAAGGCGTCATTCGACAAGGCCAATCGCACGTCGATACGCTCTTTCCGCGGTCCTGGATTGGAGCGTGGATTACAGATGTTAGCTGACATCAAAACGCGTTTTGGACTCCAGATCCTGACAGACATACACGAAGCCTGGCAGGCAAAACCTGTGGGGGAGGTATGTGATGTAATACAGATACCTGCCTTTCTTTGTCGTCAGACAGACCTGTTGATCGCTGCTGCACAGACTGGACGTACAGTCAACATCAAGAAAGCCCAGTTCCTGAGTGGCCGCGATATGCACTACCCTGTGGAAAAAGCCCGCGATGCAGGTGCCAAAGAGGTTTGGTTGACAGAGCGTGGTAACATGATGGGATACAACAATCTTGTGGTGGACTTCCGTAATATCCCCGATATGCTCGACATCGTGCCGACGGTCATCATGGACTGTACCCATAGCGTACAGCGTCCCGGAGGCAGCGATGGCAAGACGGGGGGAGACAGACGGTTTGTGCCACAGATGGCTTTGGCAGCCAAGGCATTTGGTGCCACTGGCTATTTCTTTGAGGTACACCCCACCCCCGACGAGGGACTGAGTGATGCAGCCAACATGCTGGAACTCGACAAGCTGGAACAACTGATAGTAGAACTGATGAAGTGATGAAAGAGTCAAGAGCATACGCCATACAATGCATGAAAGACGAGGCACAGGCCGTTCTGGGACTGATTCCTCAACTGGACGAGTCGTTCGACATGGCCGTTGACCTCATGTATCACTGCAAGGGAAAGATCATTGTCACTGGTGTCGGCAAAAGCGGACATATTGGTGCGAAGATCGCTGCCACCCTGTCGAGTACAGGCACGCCCTCCTTCTTCATCAATCCTCTCGATGTGTTCCATGGCGACCTGGGAGTGATGGCTCATGAAGATGTGGTATTGGCCATCAGCAACTCCGGACAGACAGATGAACTCCTGCGCTTTATCCCGATGGTTCTGCATATGCAGATACCCATCATTGGCATGAGTGGCAATCCGTCCTCACTGCTCGCCAAATATTCCACGTGTCACCTGAACGTAAGTGTGGAGAAAGAGGCCTGTCCTCTGAATCTGGCTCCCACCAGTTCCACAGTGGCACAACTGGCAATGGGCGACGCCCTGGCAGTGGCACTGATAGAAAAACGTAATTTCCAGCCTCGTGACTTCGCACAGTTCCATCCCGGTGGAGAACTGGGAAAGCGCCTGTTGACAACGGCACAGGACGTGATGCGCAGCGAAGACATGCCTGTACTGCCTCCGGAAATGCACCTCGGAGAAGCCATCATTCTGGTGAGCAAAGGCAAACTGGGTCTGGGAGTGGCAGAGGTAGACGGTAAGATTGCGGGACTGATCACAGATGGTGATATCCGTCGGGCCATGGAGAAATGGCAGGCACAGTTCTTTGATCGTACGGTGAGCGACATCATGACCCGTACGCCCAAGACCGTCAGGCCTGAGACAAAGATTTCTGAGATTCAGCAGATTATGAACAGATATAAGATACATTCTGTATTGGTAACCGACGACGAACAGCATCTGTTGGGTGTTGTCGACCATTACTCCTGTATGATTTAAATAGAAAACATGGCTTTATGAAAACTATAAAGAAACTGATCATCGTACTGCTACTCGCACTGCCAATGGCGGTGGTGGCAGACTATCTGTTTAAGACACTGGACGCACGTGACGGTCTGACGAGCAGCCAGATCAACTGCATCATGAAAGACTCGCGTGGCTATGTGTGGTTTGGAACACCTGCAGGACTCTACCGCTTCGACGGTTATGTCTTCAAGAATTTCCAAAGTGACTCACAAGACGGTTCCTCGCTGCCTAACAGCTACATCAACTCGGTACAGGAGACACTCGACGGTAACCTGTTGGTAGAGACAGCTGCCGGCTATTGTGTGTATCATCCTCAGACGGAGAGCTTTGAGCGCGACATGAAGCAGGTATTCGCACGCATGGGTATCGAGACCATTCCCAGCATCGTCTATGTCGACAGACACAAGAACCTGTGGGGTGCCATCCCCAACAAGGGCGTGGTATGCTACAACATGCAGCAGCAACTGCTCTACGAGTTCGGCTATACCGACGATGCACATGGTGTGCCACAAGGTGTCATCTGCTCGATCAGCGAATGCAAGGACGGCGCACTGATTGTCTATGACGACGGAAGAATTGTCTGTTGTGACGTCATGCACCAGCAGCATACAGTATGGGGCACCAACGAAATTGCCAACAGGAAACTGCGCCGGTCGAAGACCCTCAGGGCCTTTGCCGATCAGATGGATAATATCTGGCTCTACGGCCAAGGCACCCTCTTCAGATATAACAAGAGTGCAGACACGTGGGACACCTCGATCAGTGAAAAACTGGGACTGACGAGTGTCGGCGTGGACCGCAACATCAATGGAATGGCAGGTGACCGCAGTGGTAATATCTGGATTGGCTCTGACCAGATGGGACTGCTGCGCTATGACATCAACACCCACGAAGTAGAACCTGTACAGCCCATCAACATGAACGACCGGCAGATGCGCCATGAGACCGTGAGCATACAGAGTGTCTATGTAGACGATACAGACCTGCTCTGGATTGGTACGGAGAAGTCGGGTATTGCCTATTCAGGTCAGTATATCTATCGTTTTGCCTCTCTTCTCAATGGTGACATCACAGCCATTGCACAGGCTGACAGTGGTAAGATATGGTATGGCACCAGCGACAATGGTGTCGTGGGCTATGATGGTCCCTTGGCCAGCCGAAAGGTATCTGCCATGGCCTTTACACCCGATGGAAGTCTCTGGATAGGATCCAAGCGGAATGGTCTCACCCGCATCAAAGACGGCACCGCCACCATCTACTCCCTGGCCAAGGACAGCATGAGGACCTTGATTGACGATCATATCAATGCCCTATGTACGGATAAGATCGGAAACTTGTGGATCGCCACCAATGGTGGTTTGCAGGTGTACAACCCAAGAATGAACTCCTTCTCCTCCTATACGCGCGAGAATGGAAAGCTGAATACCAACAATGTCACTTGTCTGCATTATAATAAGGACAACAAGAAGAACAACCTCTATATCGGTACTTCCGAAGGATTGGTGGTATTGAACCTGTCAAACACTGAGAAGCGGGTGCTTACCGGCAATGTTGCACATACGAAGGTGTTTACCAACAACTATATCACACAGATCTGCAAAGACTCTCGCGGACTTATCTGGGTGGGTACGCGTGAAGGACTGAACGTGCTGAACTCCAACAATGACCTGAACAACGACAATCTCGACTATATCACCGAGAAGCAAGGTCTTTGTAACAATAACATCTGCGGTATTGCAGAAGACATAAAACATAATATGTGGATCACCACCAGCAGTGGCGTGACACGCATTGTGGTCAATCGCAGTCATGAAGACGGCAGCTATTCATATGGTCTTTACAACTACACTACTGCCGATGGACTGCAGAGCAATGAATTCAACCCCGGTGCCATCATAACACGTCACGACGGTAATGTGGTGTTCGGAGGTCTCTTTGGCGTGAACTGGATGCGCAAGAATGGTAGTTCTGACATTGACGCTCTGCCCAAAGTGATGCTCACCCAGCTATTTCTTGGCGAGGAGGAAGTCCTCACAGGCCATGAATACGACGGTAAGGTGTTATTGACACAGGCGCTCAACGAATCCTCTAAACTGGAACTGAACCATAACCAGAATACGTTCACCATCAAGTTTGCTGCAGGTAACTACAACCAAAGCGAACGACTGATGTTCATGTACTGGATGGAAGGTCTCGACGATGACTGGAAAAACGGTAATGCCCTTGCCCACGGTGTGACCTTCCACGATCTGCCCAGCGGCAAATATACACTTCATGTCAAGGCCATCAGTACCGACGGAGCTGTCAGTAACCAGGAGCGTACCTTGTCCATCTCAGTGGCCAGGCATTGGCTTTTGTCTTGGTGGATGCTTCTCGCCTATGCCATCATCATTCTGGTATGCCTCTACTTCTGGCGTATCGGTCTGAAACAGCTCAAGGCCATCAGAGACCGTAAGAGAGCGGTCATCACAGAACTGAAGCTGCAGCGTGAGGCCATCAAGGCCGCCAGCGATGACCTGCGTCAGCCCATGGCCCGTATGACCTCCATCATCGGTAATCTCTCCGAGAAGGAGAAAGACCTTGAGGAGCGTGAGCAGCTCAATGCTCTCCACTCCCAGATGCTGCAGATCATCACCCGCGTGAGTGACATGCAGACAGAACTGGAGCATCCTGAGGAGAAGGCCAAGATTACTGTGCACGACCGTCTGGAACTCAATGCCAAGGGTGAGATTGCTTTGCCGGATGTGCCTAGCGAGACCCTGACATCAGAGCATACCAGATCGAGGGCTGCCATGGATATGCCGACCATGAAGTTCTCTGTCTTTATGGTCGATGACAACGAAGACTTCATCAAGTTCGCCATGGCCCGCCTCAAATACGTCTATAATTTCCATGCCTACAATGATATCATCAAGGCGGCCACAGATATTGAAGAGTTGCATCCTGACCTGGTGATCTGTAAACAGAATATGGAGGGCATGACGGGTAGTGAGTTGTGTAACCAGCTGAAGATGAACCCCGCTTCACAGAAAGTGAAGTTCGTCCTCCTTACCGACAAGCCCCTCACCCCGATTGACATGCGTAATCAGAACATCACCCTCTCTGCAGATGACTATATGGCCAAGCCATTCAACCTGCAGGAGGCAGTCATGCGCTTCAACAAGATTCTCGGCCTTGGTCCTATCGAGATTGACGACGACCTCATTGAAGGAGCAGAGACCCGTATGCTGGAGAACCAGAACTCTAGTATGACCACTGCTACAGAGTCCTATGACGATACAGACACTGCCACAGCTTTGGCAGAAGGCAGCGGTACGACGAGCGAAGACGATCCCATCAATCTCGTGGACACGAAGATTGTCAAGCCAAACATCCAGAATGCCCCTGCAGTCACAGATGCTCAGATGCAGGCCGAGGAAGAGCCGACCTTGTCTGACTACTCGATGCTCGATATCATGGACCAGCAGTTGATGAAGAATATCGAACAGTATGTCATGCAGAACATGAGCCGCGGTCAGATCAGTCTCGAAGAGATGGCCACTGCCATGGGCATGGGACGTGTGCCCTTCTTCCATCGCATCCGCAGTCTGACAGGTAAGACACCTGCGGAACTCATTCGTGATATGCGTCTGAAACATGCATGTATCCTGTTGAAGCGCACCAACATCAATATGAGCGAGTTGGCAACGAATGTAGGTTTTATGACTGCAGAGAACTTCATCAGCATCTTCAGGGAGAAGTTTGGTATGACCCCGTTGGAATACCGACTGAAACACAGAAAATAAGACTTGAGAAACGTAAAAATGAGAATCGTGAACAATTGTAAGTGGTGGCGGATGATTCTGCCACTACTATTCTCTATTCACTACTCACTATTCACCGCTTCCGCTCAGTCCAGCGATTCCCTCATCGTACATCAGATGGAAGAGCTCGGTGTACATTTCACACAGGGTAATTCCGTCAGACTTCTGATGTCGGGTAAGGACAAGTTTGCGGATATGTTCGAGGCCATCCGACAAGCCAAGAGCAGTGTCCATCTGGAATACTTCAATTTCCGCAATGACTCCATTGCCTCCCTGCTCTTCGATCTCCTGAAAGAGAAGCGGAAGGAAGGGGTGGAGATCCGCGCCATGTTTGATGGTTTTGGCAATGACTCCAACAACCAACCTCTCAAGAAGCACCATCTGCAGAAACTCTGGGCCGACAGTATCAATATCGTGGAATATGACCCGATCCGTTTTCCGTGGGTCAACCATATCTGGCCACGCGACCATCGTAAGATCGTGGTCATCGACGGAGAGATTGCCTATACCGGTGGTATGAACGTGGCCGACTATTATATCGTTGGCACAGAGCAGGTGGGTGAATGGCGTGATATGCACTGTAGGATAGAAGGACCTGTGGTCAACGATCTCCAGACAATCTTTGCCCGCATCTGGAAAAAAGCCACGAAAGAGGACCTCTCTGACCCGAAGTATTACCGTGGTAAGCCTTCTGGCAATAAGATGGTGGGCATTGTCAACCGTGAACCGCATGTCACCAACAAGATCATGCGCCAACTCTATATCCAGGCCCTCGACAATGCCCAGGACTCTATCCGTATCATCAACCCCTACTTCACTTTGACACCCTCCATCAGCAAGGCACTGAAACGAGCTCTCAAGCGAGGGGTCAAGATGGAGATCATGGTATCTGCCAAGAGTGATATCCCCCTCACCCCTGACGTCGTTTTTCGCAATGTCCACAAGTTCATGAAACGTGGTGCTATCATATGGCTTTACCAGCCAGGCTTCCACCATTCAAAGATTATGATGGTCGACGGTCGTTTCTGTACTGTCGGCAGCACAAACCTGGATGCCCGTAGCCTGCGATTCGACTATGAGGAGAATGCACTGATCATCAACCGGGAGACCACCAAGGAACTGGATGATATGTTTGATCGTGACAAACAGAAGAGTGTCGTCCTGACCGAAGAGGAATGGAATCGTTTCCGCACTGGCTGGCAGAAATTCCGCGGCTGGTTCGGATCATTATTACAACCATGGCTGTGATGATAGAAGATGTAAGATGGAAGAAGGATGAGAGATACGACAATTTCAATTGCGAAGGGAATCGCAATCATTCTGATGGTCATCGCCCATGCAGAAGCACCAGGCTGGCTCTGTAAGTTCATCTTCGAATTCCACATGCCATTGTTCTTCATCACGGCAGGCTATTTCTTCTCTACACGTTACCTCCAGGATGAGGCAACCTTTGTCAAGAAAAGAATCAAAGGCCTCTACTGGCCCTTTGTCAAATGGGCCCTCTTCTTCCTGATCATCCACAACTGGATGTTCGACATAGGGATCCTCAACGAGGTCTATGGCAATGAACAGGGAGGGGTGCTTCATCCATGGTCTTGGCATCAGATGCAACAGAACATCTGGAACATCTTCACGGCCATGGGTGGATACGATGCTTTCCTCTGCGGGGCTTTCTGGTTCTTCAGGGGCTTGTTCGTGGCCAGTATCCTATACCTTATTATATATAAGGTGGTGCTGAAGTTGCTGCCCGCGCGGGCTGTTACTTCAACGCCCTACCTCATCTGCCTCCTCATGCTCCTGCTTTGCGGCTGGAAGACTTGGGAAGGTCTGAAGGTAGTAAACATTGTACAGGGCGGCTACCGCGAAATGATGGGCTGTTTCTTCTTCGGCACCGGCTTTATCTTCCGACAGTTTGTATCTGCCTACCGCCAACTGATGTCGCAAAAGATGGCCCGGCTATGGTCTTCGATCCTTTTTGCAGCAGTAGTGTTCCTTTTCTCCCACTATCTTACGGCCAACATGAACTGGCGTTCTTCTTTCCAGCAGTTCCTCTCCCTCCCCATTCCGGCCATCCTGGGATTCCTGATGACCTATAACCTCAGCAGCTGGATCGATGAGCACAACAATAAAATCAGACAATTCCTTGTCTACGCAGGCGACCATACGTTATATGTCTTCATCTTCCACATCCTTTCCTACAAGACCGTCAGTCTGCTGAAAATATGGTACTATGGCCTCGATCCACGACAGATTGGATGTCACATGGTCATCCACGAACATTCACAAGAGGACTGGTTCTGGGTGCTCTACACCATCGCAGGTGTAGGTTTGCCCTTATTGGGCATCTGGCTCTACAAAAAAGGCAAGGCAAAGTTCAGAGTATATAGAGCATCATCTGCATCTCAGGCTCAGTGATACCTTTCTCCCGAAGCAGCTCCAACTCATTCTCGATGATAAAGGTTTTCTTCTGTTCTGTTTCCTTCAGATAACGATGGAAGCAATCGGCAGCCTCATCCACATGACCACCCAACCACAGGCAATAGCCATAGTTCAATAAATCTTCGGGCAATGTCTGGTCGGTCAACAACTGACTGTAGATCTTCTCTGCCTGCTCATATTTCTCATCACAGGTCAGGGTCCAGGCCAATACCCTGTTGACATTCATATCCTCCGATGATTCAAAGTTCAGGCGATACAGATCCTTGAGGGCATCGGCATAACGATGGAGATTGGTCAGACAGACTGCCCTGTTCAGGATATAACTCTTTTTATCCGGTTGAAGGGCCAGAAGCTGGTCATATATCTCCAATGCCTTGTCATAAAGTTTGGAATCAAACAGTCCGCGGGCATATCCTTGAAGGGCTTTCTCGTTGCCCGGCTCCTGTTCCAAAGCTTTCTGATAGCAGTAGACTGCATCTTTATCTCCCCGGAAGTGATAATAATGATGTTGTGTCAGATAACCGCACATCATATAATGACGGAAATCCCAACGGGCCTCACCACAGTTGTCGAGTATGAGGCCTGCCTCCTTCATACGTTTCTGTTTGATAAGGAAACCTGCTACATCATTGAAGTAGACTTCCACATGGGTACGCGAGAAGACTTTTCTGGCCAGGAAGAGATACCGGCTGTCCTCGAAGGGGTTACAGAACTCACTGCGATAGGGGTATATGCGGAAGAAACGATACAGATCCTGCAGATAGATACGACGGACATAGGCGGCACTTCTGCTCTCTTCCTTCAACACCTCTGTCACACTGGCCTCACCACGCTCCATCATTTCCCACAGGTTCTTCGGGATATGGTTCATCACCTGATTGAAAGCCAAGACGAAGGAGTATTTGTCACTATGACAGAAGGGACCTGCACTCATCAGACTCTGCATAAAGGAGTTCTTCTGCAACTTCTCCGCAACATCGGCAATGCCCGGATGGTCCATATAGAAAGGTACGAACCAATTACTGATCTCCTGAAAGAAAGAAAAGCGCTTCATCTGCGAGAAACCACCGAAATAGATGTCGGAACCCTGTTTCTGCATCTCCTGCATCCGCTGGAAACTTTCCTCCAGCTGTTCCATCCTCCGTTCTTCCTCATCGGGATGAAGGATGTCATCCAACGAATGTTCCTCCACTTCCTCGATACCATTACGTGTCACGCGGAAACCATTGTTCTTCAACAAATCGGGCATAATCTCCCGTTGGATGGTCTGGTTGTCCTTCTCAGCATTTATACACAGGATAATCTGATGTTGCAACTGTACGAGTTCCTGACACACGGACTTGTCAGCTAAAACGTCATCCAGCACTTTTCTTTCCTCTCCATAGAGGCTGAAGAAGATATCATCCTGCAAGGCCAGCACCCACCCCACCAAGGCTCTCTGACGAACAGAGGTCTCTGTGGCATGGCGGTAGACAGACAACAGCACCTTGAACTTGGCAATATCAAAGTGATTAAGCGTCGCCAACATGATAGCACTGGTCAGTACCTGCTGATCGTTGGTATCAATGGTGGGCGACAGGATTATCTCCTCCATGGCAGCTGCCTGACCTTCACTCCAGATGGCAGAAAGCCAGAGACGGTCAAACCAATCGGCTATCAGTTGGTGATGTCTTCGGTGCAAATCCTTTTTCTTCTCTGCCTGCGTATGTTCTGGTTCGAGTGCCAACATAGCTCCTGCTGCCACAAACTCCTCCAAGGCCTCATTCAATACCTGTACGGTCCAGTCGTGCGAAACCTGGCTCAGACGTGAATGGATAGCCGACAGATAGGCGGAATGCTTAATCTGATAGGTCATGTCGGCATCGGCATAAAGGACATAGAGACGACGCAGTAGATTGTCATAGAGGCTGGGCAACTGAGGATCCTTAAAACCACGCTTCCAGTAATCTGACATCAACTGGAAATCGGCCTTGATGGCATACAGGCGATCGGCATCCTGAAGTCCGGAAAAGGAAGAGATATAACCCTCCATAGCTGCCAGGGCCTCACTGAGGTTCCGTTTCAGCAGCCAGTCATATACGATATCTAATGCACGATTCTCTGTCATAACTACTTCTTAGAAAGCCATGCCTTAGCCCTTTCCACATCTTCTTCCCGAGGTAAGGCGATGCGATGGAACTTCAGATCCTTACCAATCTGTTTCACAGCCTCTGGCTTCACACGACAGTATTTCGCAATCAGAGAAGCATAGTTTTCAAGCCCATATTGATTGATGGAATCGCAGGCTTTATTATAACCACGCGTAAAGGCTCTCAACTGCTTGGCGCGGTTGGCTTCATCCATCCCTTTCCACTGTGACACGATAACACCCATCTGCATATCCAGTTTCCGTGTGTCCATCAACACTTTATGCTTCAGCATCCTGGCTACGGCAGCCTGAGGTTCTGTCAGGATAAGGGCATCCATCTCGTTATTCTCCAACATCTTCAGACGCACGTTCACATCGTTGATCTGAATACGGAACACGCGCTCTGACTTGAGTTTTGCACTGTCGACAGCCAGATCACCCACGAGGTCTGTCACGGAATAGCGGGTCATGGCCAACATCTTATCGTCTAGGTTCTTCAGCTCCAGAATACGGGCACCTCGGTTGGTCACCAACTGCCAATAGGCATTTGTAGAGGTCAGATACCTCAGACTGTCTCCCTGTTTCTTCAGACGCTCTACACGCACCAGGTCTGACACCCCCACCTCTACCCTGCGGTTGGCCAAAGCAGTATCGATGTCCATCTGGGCAGTAAATGTCTTCAGACGGATATCCACAGCGGTATCAAACATCTGGTGCTCCTTAGCCAGATAGATGGGCAGACAGTCAAGCGTAGGCAGCACTGCCACCTTCAGGGCAGCAGAGTCTTCGCGCATCGCCTTCAGACGTTGGGCCCTGGTGATGCGTTTGGTCTCCTCATAACTCTGACCGCAGCCCGCCACCAGGCATATGATGGCTATTATCCACAATAATCTTTTCATAACGCGTGCAAAGATACGACTTTTTTTTCACTTTTCACTTTTCACTTTTCATTTTTCACTTTTTTTTTGTACCTTTGTTGCCGATATGGCAAAAGACAAGATTGCATATGTATGCTCCAACTGCGGCCAGGAGTCGCCAAAGTGGATTGGGAAATGTCCGGCTTGCGGACAGTGGAATACCTTCAAAGAAATCAAGGTAGCCAGTTCCTCCCCTAAGTTAGGGGAGGTCAGGAGGGGTCTGAACAGTGCCCATTCCGCCCAATCCTCAGCAGCCTCCGCTGGCAAAGTCCTTCGTCTGCGTGACATTTCTAATCACGATGATCCTCGTATTGACATGCACGACGAGGAACTCAACCGGGTCCTCGGTGGTGGTCTGGTTCCCGGCAGTATCGTCCTTTTAGGCGGAGAGCCTGGTATCGGCAAGTCTACCCTTTCCCTACAGACCATGCTCCACATGCCAGAAAAGAAGATCCTCTACGTCAGTGGTGAAGAATCCGCCCATCAGCTCAAAATGCGTGCCAATCGTCTGGGAGGGGAAAACGACAACTTCCTTATCTTGACCGAGAACTCTCTTGAAGCTATCTTCGACCATATCAAAGACGAGCAACCCGAGCTTGTTGTCATTGACTCCATTCAGACCATTATGACCGAAGATGTGGAGTCATCTGCTGGTTCCATCGCCCAAGTTCGTGAATGTGCCTCTGCCCTCCTCCGCTTCGCCAAGGCAAGCGGTGTGCCAGTCATCCTCATCGGACATATCACCAAAGAGGGAACCCTTGCTGGTCCGAAAATCCTTGAGCATATCGTCGATACAGTCATTCAGTTTGAGGGCGACCAACACTATATGTACCGCATTTTGCGAAGCATTAAGAACCGATTCGGAAGTACCTCAGAACTAGGTATTTACGAAATGCAGCAAAATGGGCTTCGACAAGTATCGAACCCCTCTGAGCTCCTGCTCACCCAAGACCATGAAGGTCTTTCAGGTGTCGCCATTAGTAGTGCCATCGAAGGCGTACGGCCTTTCTTGGTAGAGACACAGGCCTTGGTATCTTCCGCTGCCTATGGTACCCCTCAACGCTCTGCTACGGGCTTTGACCAACGTCGTCTGAACATGCTTCTAGCTGTCCTTGAAAAACGCGTCGGCTTCAAGCTCATGCAGAAAGATGTGTTCATCAATATCGCTGGTGGCTTGCGGGTCACCGATCTGGCCATGGACCTCTCTGTCATCGCGGCTGTACTGTCTTCAAATGTCGATACCCCCATTGAGTCGGGTTGGTGTATGGCGGGGGAGGTAGGTCTCTCTGGAGAGGTACGTCCTGTCAACCGCATCGAACAACGTATTGCCGAGGCTGAGAAACTGGGCTTCACCGATATGATCATCCCTAAATACAACCTCAAAGGTCTCGATGCCAGGAAATATCACATCACCCTCCACCCTGTCCGGAAGGTCGAGGAGGCCTTACGTGAACTCTTTGGATAAAAAAATATAAATGTTCAATGGTCATTGGCCAATGTTCAATGAATTTTAGTAACTTTGCAGCCGCAAAAAAAAGGAGTTTTTCACATTATTAATAATATTAAGATTATGACTATCAACGAATTCAATTTTGCCGGTAAGAAGGCAATCGTACGTGTAGACTTCAACGTACCCCTCGATGAGAATGGTAAGATCACTGACGACACCCGTATTCGTGGTGCCCTCCCCACTCTGAAGAAGATCCTGGCTGACGGTGGTGCCACCATCATCATGTCGCACATGGGTAAGCCCAAAGGAAAGGTTGACGCTAAGAAGTCATTGGGTCAGATCCGTGAGGCTGTTGAGAAAGCCCTGGGTGTACCCGTTGCTTTCGCTCCCGACTGTGCCAAGGCTGCTGATGCTGCCAAGGCCCTGAAGATGGGTGAGGCCCTGCTGCTCGAGAACCTGCGTTTCTATCCTGAGGAGGAAGGTAAGCCTGTTGGTATCGACAAGGCTGATCCTGCCTACGACGAGGCCAAGAAGGCTATGAAGGCCAGCCAGAAGGAGTTTGCCAAGACCTTGGCTTCCTACGCTGACTGCTATGTCATGGATGCCTTCGGTACTGCTCACCGTAAGCACGCTTCTACTGCTGTCATTGCAGACTATTTTGATGCTGACAACAAGATGCTGGGTCTGCTCATGGAGAAGGAGGTACAGGCTGTCGACAATGTGCTCAGCAACATCAAGCGTCCGTTCGTTGCCATCATGGGTGGTTCGAAGGTCTCTTCTAAGATCGGTATCATCGAGAACCTGCTCGGCAAGGTAGATAAGCTCATCCTCTGTGGTGGTATGACCTACACCTTCGCCAAGGCTCACAATGGTGAGATCGGTGATTCTATCGTTGAGCTCGACAAACTGGATGTGGCTCTGGGCGTTGAGGAACTGGCCAAGAAGAACGGCGTAGAGCTCGTGCTTGGTTCTGACTGCACAGCTACCAATGGTCTCGATTTCGACACGATGACTGTGAAGGCCGGTGCTGAGATCATCACCTGCCCTGCTAACAAGGTGCCTGCAGGTTTCGAGGGTGTTGACGCTGGTCCTGAGAGCCAGAAGGCATTTGCCGAGGCTATCAAGGGTGCCAAGACCATTCTGTGGAACGGTCCTGCCGGTGTCTTCGAGTGTGATGCATTTACCGCTGGTTCACGTGCCATTGGCGAGGCTATCGCAAAGGCAACAGCTGAGGGTGCATTCTCTCTGATCGGTGGTGGTGACTCTGTAGCTTGTGTCAACAAGTTCGGTCTGGCCGACCAGGTATCTTACATCTCTACTGGTGGTGGTGCTCTGCTCGAGGCCATCGAGGGTAAGGTCCTTCCAGGCGTAGCAGCGATCAAAGGCGAATAAAAAAAAGGGCTCCCGGTTGGGAGCCTTTTTTATTTACTCTTTATCAAGCAGAATCTTCATCATCTGGATGGCCGAGTAAGGAATCGGAGTACCAGGACCGAAGATACAAGCGACACCAGCCTTATACAGGAAGTCATAGTCCTGAGCAGGAATCACACCACCGGCGGTGACCATGATATCCTCACGACCCATCTTCTTCAACTCCTCGATGAGCTGCGGGATGAGCGTCTTATGACCAGCGGCCAGTGACGATGCACCTACGATGTGCACATCGTTCTCCACAGCCTGACGGGCTGCTTCTTCCGGGGTCTGGAACAGGGGTCCCATATCCACGTCGAAACCACAGTCGGCATAACCTGTTGCCACTACCTTTGCACCACGGTCATGACCGTCCTGACCCATCTTGGCAACGAAGATACGCGGACGACGACCCTCCTTCTGAGCAAACTCGTCGGTAAGACGCTTGGCCTCCTCGAAGTCTTTGTCATTCTTTGATTCTGAACTATACACGCCTGAAATTGTTCTGATTACTGCTTTATAACGGCCTACGATCTCCTCGCAGGCATCTGAAATCTCACCCAGCGTACAACGCAACTGTGCAGCCTTCACTGCCAGGTCGAGCAGGTTGTTCTCGCTCTTCCTGCCTTCCTTGAAGTCACGCACACAATCGGTGATAGCCTTCAAGGCTGCCTGACAAGCAGCCTCATCGCGCTTACTACGGACTTCCTTCAGACTCTCCTCCTGCTGCTTGCGAACAGCGGTATTATCCACTTCGAGAATGTCGATGGGATCTTCATGCTCCAGACGATACTTATTAATACCCACAATGGTCTGGGTGCCTGAGTCGATGCGAGCCTGCGTACGGGCGGCAGCCTCCTCGATACGCATTTTCGGCAGACCAGTCTCAATGGCCTTCGCCATGCCACCCAGTTTCTCAATCTCCTGGATATGCTCCCATGCCTTATGAACCAGTTCATTGGTCAGGGTCTCCACGTAGTAAGAACCTGCCCAGGGGTCTATCTGCTTGCAGACCTTGGTCTCGTTCTGGATGTAGATCTGGGTGTTACGGGCAATACGGGCGGAGAAGTCAGTTGGCAGTGCGATAGCCTCATCGAGGGCGTTGGTATGCAGACTCTGGGTGTGACCCAGCACAGCTGCCATAGCCTCAATACAAGTACGACCTACGTTGTTGAAGGGATCCTGCTCTGTCAACGACCAACCAGAGGTCTGTGAGTGGGTACGCAGGGCCAAAGACTTCGGGTTCTTGGCACCGAAGCTCTTCACGATCTTCGCCCACAACAGACGACCAGCACGCATCTTGGCAATCTCCATGAAGTGGTTCATACCAATAGCCCAGAAGAAGCTCAGACGGGGAGCAAAGGCATCTACGTCGATACCGGCATTCACACCCGTACGCAGATAGTCCATACCATCGGCCAGGGTGTATGCCAACTCGATGTCAGCGGTAGCACCAGCCTCCTGCATGTGATAACCTGAGATAGAGATGCTGTTGAACTTTGGCATCTTCTGCGAGGTATACTCGAAGATATCAGCAATGATCTTCATGGAGAAAGCGGGCGGATAGATATAGGTGTTACGCACCATGAACTCCTTCAGGATATCGTTCTGGATAGTACCAGCCATCTCCTCAAGCTGTGCACCCTGCTCCAGACCTGCCACGATGTAGAATGCCAGGATAGGCAGCACGGCACCGTTCATGGTCATGGAAACGGACATCTTGTTCAAGGGGATACCGCTGAAGAGCACCTTCATGTTCTCCTCGTTACAGATACTCACACCAGCCTTACCCACATCACCTACCACACGGGCGTTATCAGGGTCGTAACCACGGTGTGTAGGCAGGTCGAAGGCCACAGAAAGACCCTTCTGACCAGAAGCCAGGTTACGACGATAGAAGGCATTCGACTCCTCAGCCGTTGAGAATCCGGCATACTGACGGATGGTCCACGGACGGAACGGATACATCATTGAATACGGACCACGCAAATAAGGCGGAATACCGGCTGTGAAGTCCAGGTGTTCCATTCCTTCGAGGTCTTCTTTCGTATAGACGGGACGTACCTCGATGTGCTCTGGGGTCTTCCAGTTCTCTACGATTCCATTGTCTTTGATCCACTTGGCACCATCCTGAGCCTTGATGCCTGCATAGATATCAATATCTTTAAACTGTTTACGCATAATTCAAGTCTCCTATTCTTTAGATACCAAGTTTCTGATTATATTCTTTCAAAGTCTCAAGCACATTACACTTCACGTGGATGTAGTTCTCGATGCCGGCTGCTTTCAGATCCTCCATACAGGCAGGCGCACCGGCCACCACGAACATTGCACGACCATTCAGATACTGGAAGGCGGGGATCGCATACTCAGCATACTCATCGTCAGAAGAACAGATCACCACGATGTCGGCCTTAGCTTCAAGTGCGGCATCTACGCCCTCTTCAACAGTCTTGAAACCGAGGTTGTCAATCACCTTATAACCGGCACAGGCAAGGAAGTTGCAAGAGAACTGTGCACGGGCCTGACGCATGGCGAGATTGCCGATGGTGAGCATGAAGGCGGTAGGAACCTTGGTCTCCTCAGTATGGATACGCAGGTCTTCGAAATCAGCAGCGAGGCGTGTGCTTTGGATTGCCTTGAAGGGCCGCTCGCAGGTCTCGTCTGTGGCTGTGCCGCAGCAACATGCTGTAACAGCCTTCTTGCCCTCGCTCTTCTCGGTGAAGTTCGGGAACTGGTTGGTACCCAGCAGGAACTCCTTACGCTTGGCAGCATCGCCATGACGCTTCACATTCGTGGCGTTGATATCATCCTGGATGGTACCAGCCTTCAATGCAGCGAGGAAGCCTCCCTCCTCTTCTACCTTCAGGAAGATCTTCCAGGCCTCGGTGGCCAGTGCATCCGTCAGGTGCTCAATATAATAAGAACCAGCGCCTGGATCGACAATCCGGTCAAAATGGCTCTCTTCCTTGATGATCAGCTGCTGGTTGCGGGCGATACGCTCTGAGAAGTCCGTAGCCTCCTCGTAAGGAGCATCAAACGGAGTTACCACCATCGAATGGACACTACCCAGGGCAGCACTCATGGCCTCTGTCTGCGAACGGAGCAGATTGACATAGCTGTCGAACAAGGTCTGATTATAGGTAGAGGTAGTGGCATTGATGATCATCTTACAAGCGCAGTCACACTTGGGCTCGTACTGCTTCACGATCTGAGCCCACAGCAGACGGGCTGCACGGAACTTCGCGATCTCCATGAAGTAGTTCTCTGAAACACCCATATTGAACTTGATGCTCTTGGCGGCCAGGTCCACATCCACACCAGCGTCTGTCAACTGCTGAAGATACTCATTACCCCAGGCCAGGGCATAGCCCAGTTCCTGTACGATATAGGCACCGGCATTGTTCAGGGCATCTGAGCTGACAGCGATGCAACGGAAGTTCGGATACTCCTTCAACGTCTCAACGAGCTTGGGGCCAGACTCCAGGAGAGGCGTCACGTCCTTGCCCTTCATCACCATCTTCGCCATCGGGTCGAAGGCGATAGAGCCAACCACCTTCTCCTTGTCATAGCCCTTCTTGGCGAAGAATGCCACGAGAATCTCAGCAAGCTCTAGCGAGTGCTTCGGACAGGTGGAGAAGTTCACCTCGATACAATCGCAGTAGATGTCATTGAGCAATGTCTCCACAGTCTCCTTCGAAACCAGCTTACCGGGGATCTTGAAGCCTAGCGAGTCGATACCCTTGTTCAGGATGTCGAGAGCCTTCTTGTTGGCCTCAGCAGCATCATTGACCACAATGTTCTGACGAACATACCACACATTTGTGTCCTTCTGGTTACCCCTTACAAACGGGAACTCTCCGGGGAGAGCATCGGGTGTTTTCAGGTTCGCCAGGTCTTCACGACGATAGAAAGGCTGTACATTAAAACCTTCATTAGTTCTCCACACGAGTCGTTTCTGGAAGTCAGCCCCTTTCAGGTCCACTTCAATCTTGTCCAACCACTCCTGAGTGGTGGGCGCTGTAAACTCGGTAAAGAGTTTTTCTTTGTTTGCCATAATTGAATTATTATATAAGTTATATAAGTTTCGCGTTTTAAGTTTCACTTAACAGACTGCAAAGATACAAACTTTTTATGCAAATTGGTCAAATGAATTGTGAAAGAAATAAAAAATCAGTTTTTATTCGAAATTATGTGCACAAATATGCGCTTTATGAGCAAAATTTTGATTAATTTTGCACGCGATTTAGAGAAGTTAGGTTTGTTATGGAATCATTTCAGTGGTTAAAAGACCTTTTTACGACGACTGACTCAGTGGCGCATATCGCGCTACTCTATGCCATTGTCATCGCCATTGGCGTATATCTGGGCAAGATCAAGATTTTCGGCATTTCACTCGGTGTCACCTTCGTGCTGTTTGCTGGCATCGTGGCCGGACATATCGGCTTCACCGCCCCGACAGATATCCTCACCTTCATACAGGACTTCGGACTGATCCTCTTCGTGTTTATGATCGGTCTGCAGGTGGGTCCCGGTTTCTTCGAGAGCTTCGGTACCCAGGGCATCAAGCTCAACGGACTGGCTGCTTCTGCTATCCTCCTGAACATCCTCGTGATGTTTGCCTGCTATTACATCTTCTTCGACAGCAATAACCCCACGAACCTGCCCATGATGGTGGGTACGCTCTATGGTGCTGTGACCAACACCCCGGGTCTTGGTGCGGCGAATGAGGCTTTGAACACGGTGTTCCCCAATGGAGCCCCTCAGATTGCCTCGGCTTATGCCTGTGCCTATCCCTTAGGTGTCCTGGGCATCATCGGTGCCATAGTATTAATAAGGTACGCGTGTAAGATTAAACTGGAGAAGGAGGAATACCGTCTGAAGGCGCTGGAGGAGACCAATACCAATAAAAAGCCCTTCAAGATGCACCTGGAGGTGACGAACAAGTACCTTGAAGGCAAGACGCTCCTGCAGGTACACGACTTCCTGAATCGTGATTTCGTGGTATCCCGACTGGTACACCAAGGAGAACTGTGTATTCCCAACCGCGATACCATCTTCCACGAGGGCGACCAGATGCTCATCGTCTGTGCAGAGGCTGACCAGGAGGCCATCACGGCCTTTATAGGTCCGAAGCTTGACATTGACTTCGAGCAGCAGGACCAGCCTCTGGTATCAAAGCGCATCCTCATCACCAACCCGAAGATCAACGGCAAGACGCTCGCGTCGATGCATTTCTCGAGTGTGCATGGTGTGAATGTCACCCGTGTCACCCGTCATGGCATGGACCTCTTCGCCTCTGCAGCCCTACCCTTGCAGGTGGGTGATAAGATCATGGTAGTAGGACCGGAGGATGCTGTCGACCGGGTTGCCAACCAGATGGGTAACTCCATCCGTCGTTTGGAGGCACCAAACATCGCAACCATCTTTGTGGGTATTTTTATCGGACTTATTTTCGGTATGTTCCCGTTGACCATTCCCGGCATGCCAGTGCCTGTGAAACTGGGTCTTGCGGGAGGTCCACTGATCATTGCTATTCTTATCGGACGTTATGGCTATAAGATCCACCTGGTGACCTATACCACCACCTCGGCCAATATGATGTTGCGTGAGATTGGTCTCGTGCTCTTCCTGGCCTCTGTAGGTATCAAGGCTGGCGCTGGCTTCTTCGAGACGGTGATTGAGGGCGACGGACTGCTCTATGTCCTCACAGGTTTCCTCATCACCATCATCCCCATCCTCATCATCGGACCGATTGCCCGTCTGAGGTATCATTTCAATTACTTCACCATCGCAGGTATGATTGCAGGTACCTATACTGATCCCCCTGCCCTGGCCTATGCCAACAGCATCTGTTCGAAAGAGGCGCCGGCTCTCGGCTACTCCACGGTCTATCCGTTGTCGATGTTCCTCCGTATCTTCACGGCGCAGATCATCGTCCTCTTCTTCTGTGGTTAGAACAACTAGAAATACTAGAGATACTAGAGATACTAGAATATATAATAATACAACAAAAAAATGAATAAGATTAAAATCCTGCTCAGTGGACTACTGCTGGTAAGCGCCTCAGCTGTTCTGGCTCAGGGAGCCAAGAACATCCGCCTCAACGAGGTGCTCACCAACAATACCACGAGCATTCTGGATGAGTTCGGTCAGCGTGAGGCGTGGATTGAGGTTGAGAACACCTCCTTCACCACTTACAACATCCGTGGTATGTACTTCACCACCGACCGAAGTGTACTCGACCCCAACATGAGTGTGCCGGAGCGTATCAAGCGCATGAGCGTCATCCCCAGCGGAGACACACGTACACAGATTGGCGGTCGACAGCATCTGTTATTCTTCTGCAACTCCAACCCGGCTCAGGGCAAGTTGCACCTCTCTCTCAACGTGCCTGTCTCGGAACCGTTCTGGATCGGCTTCTACAATGGTAATGCCACCGAACTTATCGACTCAGTGAGTGTCCCAGCCCTGGCTGCCAACCAGTCGTATGCCCGCCATGGTAACAACTGGAAAGTCATGGCACCGGAGAATGTCACCCCCAAGACCGAGAACTTCATCAAGACCGACGAGACGAAGGACGCTTATCTTAAGCGCAACGACCCGCATGGCTTCGGCATCACCCTGCTTGCCATGGGCATCGTGTTCTTCTGCCTTTTCCTGCTCTTCGTGTTCTTCTGGATCTTCGGTGCCATCATGCGCCATCTTGACACAGCGAAGAAGGTGGTCAACACCCAACCCATCAAACCCATCACGAAGACGGTTGAGGTGACTCACGACTTGGCCCATGCCACAGGTAACATCCTTCAGGATGGTCTGAAGACGAGGGGTAAGGACAAGGAGGTCTATATCGCAGTCATCTCCATGGCACTCAAACAGTATCAGGATGATGTTCACGATGTGGAGTCGGGTATCATCACCATCAAGTCGAAGGATACCGATTGGACGGATGAAGGCAGTCAGATGACACATTTCTCCTCGCCTGTCATCCCCACCCAGCACAATGCGCCCCATATCCCCACCGGCCCCGCGTTAAAATAATGTTCAATTATCAATGTTCAATGGTCAATCAATATGAATAAGTATCAATATAAAGTACAAGGCGTCGATTACGACGTAGAGATCGAAGAAGTAGAGGGCAACGTAGCCAAGGTGAATGTCAACGGCATCCGTTTCGACGTGGAGCTGAAGCAGCCCATCAACCCCACCAGTAGCCTGAAGAAGGTTCATATCGAGGCTCCTAAGCCAGTGGCCCGTCCTGCTGTAGCCCCTGCTGCAGCACCAGCAGCCGACAAGCCCATGGCAGCTGGCACGGGTTCTCCTGTCAAGGCACCGCTCCCTGGCACTGTCACAGAACTCAAGGTGAATGTGGGTGATACGGTCAAGGTAGGTGATATCGTCATGGTACTCGAGGCCATGAAGATGCAGAACAACATTGAGTCTGAATACGAAGGCACTGTGACCTCCATCACCGTCAAGCAAGGCGAATCAGTCATGGAGGGTGCCATCCTGATGACCATCGGCTAAACATCTTACATCATCCATCTTACATCATCCATCATACATCTTACATCAATATGGATTTAGGTCAATTCATCATACAGAACTTTCATGAGTTCCTCACTTACACGGCATTTGCGAATGCCACAGTGGGCAACCTCATCATGATAGCAGTGGGTGCCTTCTTCATCTGGCTTGCCATCAAGAAGGACTTCGAACCCCTGTTGCTCGTCCCCATCGGACTGGGTATCATCCTCGGCAACATCCCCTTCCGCGCTGATGCGGGCCTGGAGATCGGTCTCTACGAAGACAACTCGGTATTGAACATCTTCTATCAGGGTGTCCGACAGGGTTGGTATCCTCCCCTCATCTTCCTGGGCATCGGTGCGATGACAGACTTCACGGCCTTGTTGGCCAATCCCAAGCTGATGCTCATCGGAGCAGCTGCCCAGTTCGGTATCTTCGGTGCTTACATGGTGGCACTGGCCATGGGTTTTGAACCCTCTCAGGCTGCTGGTATCGCCATCATCGGTGGTGCCGATGGTCCTACTGCCATCTTCCTGAGTTCAAAACTCTCACCCAACCTGATGGGTGCCATCGCCGTCTGTGCCTATTCCTACATGGCGCTCGTACCGGTAATCCAGCCGTTTATCATGCGTCTGCTCACCACCAAGAACGAGCGTGTCATCAAGATGAAGCCGGGTCGTGAGGTGTCTCAGACCGAACGTATCCTCTTCCCCATCATCGGACTGTTACTGACAACGTTTATCGTACCTTCCGGTCTGCCTCTGTTGGGTATGCTGTTCTTTGGTAACCTGTTGAAGGAGAGTGGCAAGACCACGCGTCTGGCAAAGACCGCTGGAGCAGCCCTGAACGATATCGTGGTGATGCTCCTGGGTCTCACCGTAGGCTGTTCTACACAGGCCTCGGAGTTCCTGACCCTCAACACCATCAAGATCTTCGCCCTGGGTGCAATGGCCTTTATGATTGCCACAGCCTCGGGTGTCTGCTTCGTGAAGATCATGAACCTCTTCCTGCCGGAGGGCAAGAAACTGAACCCGCTGATTGGTAATGCCGGTGTGTCGGCAGTGCCTATGGCAGCGCGTATCTCCAACAACCTCGGTCTGGAGTACGACCGTCATAACTTCCTGCTCATGCATGCCATGGGTCCGAACGTGGCAGGTGTCATTGGCTCCGCCGTCGCTGCCGGTGCTTTGCTGGGATTCTTGTCATAGGAATAATTAGTGAAAAGTCATAGACCAAAAATAGCGATTATTGACCCCAACACCCTCTCGGTGTTGGGGTTAAAATCTATCCTCCAGAACGTGATGCCGATTATGACAGTCGACACCTATGGGTCGTTCACGGAACTGGAGGCGAATCATCCCGAACAGTATTTCCATTATTTCGTGGCGATGAACGTGGTTCTCGAGAACAAGCCTTTCTTCCTGGCGCAACGCAAGAAGACGATTGTCCTTACCCTCTCCCTCGATACCACCTCACTGCTATCGGAATTTCATAGTCTTTGCATCAACGTACCGGAGTCAGAGCTGGTACGCTCCCTCCTGGCTCTCGAGCAACATGCCCATGGTCATGGTCAGAACCTTCCGGCTATGCCAAAGGCCCTCCAACAGAAGATTCTCTCTGACCGGGAGATCGAGGTGATGGCTCTCATAGTACAGGGCTTCATCAACAAGGAGATTGCAGACAAGCTGAATATCAGCCTCTCCACCGTCATCACCCATCGCAAGAACATCATGGACAAACTCGGTTTCAAGAGCGTCTCTGCATTAACCATCTATGCTGTGATGCACGGCTACGTCGACATCAACAGTATATAAAAATTAATCCCCGCTGGCAGGCGGGGATTAATTTTATTTGGCATAGGCGACAGACCTCGTCTCACGTATCACTGTGATCTTCACCTGACCCGGATACGTCATTTCATTCTGGATCTTCGTAGCGATCTCACCTGACAGGGCCTCTGTCTCAGCATCGCTCATCTTGTCAGCCCCCACGATGACACGCAACTCACGGCCAGCCTGGATGGCATAGGTCTTCGTCACACCAGGATAACTCATGGCAATCGCCTCGAGGTCGTTCAGACGCTTGATATACGCCTCCACGATCTCACGTCTTGCACCAGGTCTGGCACCAGAGATAGCATCACACACCTGAACGATCGGAGCCAACAGCGTCTGCATCTCCATCTCGTCATGGTGGGCACCGATGGCATTGCAGATATCGGGTTTCTCCTTGAACAGTTCTGCAATCTTCGCACCATAGAGGGCATGCGGCATCTCACTCTCCTCATCAGGTACCTTACCGATATCATGCAACAGTCCGGCACGCTTGGCCTTCTTGGGATTCAGACCCAGCTCTGCTGCCATGATGGCACAGAGATTAGCGGTCTCACGGGCATGCTGCAACAGGTTCTGACCATATGAAGAGCGGTATTTCATCTTACCGATGATACGGATCAGTTCAGGATGCAGACCATGGATACCCAGATCTATGGCCGTACGCTTACCGGTCTCAATAATCTCATTATCCAGCTGTTTCTTCACCTTGGCCACCACTTCCTCAATACGGGCGGGATGGATACGACCATCACTCACCAGCTGGTGGAGGGCCAGGCGACAAGTCTCACGACGCACAGGATCAAAGCCTGAGATGACGATAGCCTCAGGGGTATCATCCACGACGATCTCCACACCTGCAGCAGCTTCGAGGGCACGGATATTTCTTCCCTCACGACCGATGATACGGCCTTTCACCTCGTCATTGTCGATATGGAACACCGAGACAGAGTTCTCTACTGCTGTCTCAGTAGCCACGCGCTGGATGGTCTGGATCACGATCTTCTTGGCCTGCGCATTGGCATTGAGCTTCGCCTCGTCCATGATCTCGTTGATGTAACTGGCTGCGGCGGTCTTGGCTTCATCCTTCATGGCCTCCACCAGACGTGTCTTGGCTTCCTCAGCACTCAGACCCGACACCTCTTCAAGCATCTCACGTTCCTTCTGCTGCATCTTCTCCAACTCCTCGGCCTTCACGCTCAGGAGCTTCTTCTCATTGTCCACACGCTGCTGCATGTTGTCGAGCTCGTTCTTCCTGCGACCCAGCTCTTCCTGACGCTGGTTCAACGAGAGCTCGCGCTGCTTCAGTTTGTTCTCACTCTGTTGGATGTGCTGGTTGCGCTGCTGCACTTCCTTTTCCAACTCCGCCTTCTTGTTCAGGAACTTCTCCTTCACCTCCAGCAGTTTCTTTTCCTTGATAACCTCGGCCTCCTTATTGGCCGTGTCAATCATTTCCTTGTACTTCCCCTTGATGACATAGCGGAAGACGAGATATCCACCGACACCTCCCAACACGAGGGCGCCAGCGGCAATCAAAAGCACAAAAAATAAATCCATATAAAATCTATGTTAAAGTAATACGATTCTTCATTTCTCATCGAGTGCAGCTTCGATTTCAGAAGTCAACTTATTGAGAATCGTATCGTAAGGGGCTGTGTCATTGTTGCCCTTCTCCCGCTCATACATCAGTGCAATGTCCACGAGGGTCATCAGCGAGATCGTATGATCCCCCTTCTTACCCTTGAAGACCTGCGCATATCTGTTGTAGCGGTCGGTAATGAGCTTGGCGGCAGCGCGATAATAGATCTCTTCTTCGCGGTCTATTGTCACCTCTACCTCCTCGTCATAGACGTGCAGCCGTATATGTAGTTTCTCTTTGTTCACTCCTTCAATCGTGACTATTCACTATTCCTAATCACTGTTCACTATCAACTTCTCGTCAGAGATGAGGGTGATACACTTGTTCACTTCCCTGATCAGCTTCTGGACCCTGGCCTTGGCACTCTCCAGGTCTCCGTCGGTGATGGTCATCATCTTGGCCATTTTCAGGGCGTTATAGTCATTCTCCTTCTGAGTCAGTTTTGCCTCCAGGTTCTTCACCTCCTGCTCTGCTTTCTCCACCATGGCATACAACTCCTGATTCTCCTTCTTGAGGTCCTGAAACCGAAGGATCAATTGCCGCACGCGGGTCTCGAAATTGGTAATCACTTTCTCGTTCGAATCCATGACATAACAATTTGATGCACAAAGGTATGAATAAAAAGTGAAAAGTGAAAAATGAAAAGTGAAAAGTGGCGTTTATTTAACTTTATTTCACTCTTCCATCTTCACTCTTCTTTCTTCATTCCTTCGGTTTGGGTTCTTTTTTGGCGAGCATCACGACCTTGTAGACGAAGTTCGTGATCCACTGCTGCGAGAACCCGAGTCGCTGGGCGTATTGTCTCACTGCCACCACCGATTTCATCACACCGGCATCAGTGTAGTCATTCTTGTTGAAGATGTCATTCACGGTCTTCTCGGTCATCGTATAGAGCATCTTCTTCATAAAGCCCGGCAGACGGAGCTTGAACTTCATCAGATTGCCCGTCAGCATCATCAGTTCCTGGGTAAAGCCCTGAAACTGGAACAGATAGGTCTGTGCATCCTGTACCTTCTTACAACGCTTCCTAAGACTTGTGTCTATCTCCTTGAAGAAATCATCGTCCATGCCGTACATCTGTTTGAGCATGTTCTTACAACGGCTTCTCTCGCCCACTCCGAGTTTATTATTGACCGTCGCCACCTTCAGGGTCGACTTGAACACCCTCAGGTCGGGCAGGGCTGCCAGACTGGTAATACCCAGGTCTGCTGCCATCGAGGCCTGGAAATACACGCGGATCAGGGTCATGAAGTCCTCCATGCCACCAATACGCGTCTCTTCCTCTTTCTTACCGAAAATTTTATTCCAAAATCCCATAATTCTCTAATTTTTTGCTATTTGGGTGCAAAGGTACAAAAAAAGTCACACAGATTTCACAGATTACACAGATTTTTTATATCTTTGCAGCGATTAAAGAACATAATTATGAATTATCGTGCAAACCGAATGCAATCAAACGCGTTTGAATTGCTGAGGTGTAGCCGATGATGCATATATGAACGTAGTGAAATATATGAAAGGAATAGTATTAGCCGGAGGTTCAGGCACGCGCCTCTACCCCATTACCAAGGGCATCAGCAAACAGCTGATCCCCATTTTCGACAAACCCATGATCTACTACCCCATCTCAGCCCTCATGCTGGCGGGAATCCGTGAGATCCTCATCATCTCCACCCCTTATGATCTGCCTGGCTTCAAACGTCTTCTGGGCGATGGTTCCGACCTGGGTGTCCGTTTTGAATATGCCGAGCAACCCTCTCCCGACGGACTGGCTCAGGCCTTCATCATCGGTGAGGAGTTCATTGGCGACGACTGCGCCTGTCTGGTACTGGGTGATAATATCTTCTATGGTTCTGGCTTCAGTGGCCTGTTGAAGCAGAGCGTACAGAATGCGGAAAGAGATGGTCTCGCCACGGTCTTTGGCTATTATGTCAATGATCCTGAGCGCTATGGTGTGGCAGAGTTCGACAGCGAGGGCAACTGCCTGAGCATCGAGGAGAAGCCTGCCCAGCCCAAGTCCAACTATGCCGTGGTAGGTCTCTATTTCTATCCCAACAGCGTTGTGGAGATTGCCAAGCACATCAAGCCCTCGGCCCGTGGTGAACTGGAGATTACCACCGTCAACCAGGAATACCTGGCACAGCAGAAGCTCAAGGTGCAGACCCTCCAGCGCGGTTTTGCCTGGCTCGACACAGGTACGCACGACTCCCTCTCTGAGGCCTCTACCTTTATCGAGGTCATCGAGAAGCGTCAGGGTTTAAAGGTCGCCTGTCTCGAGGAGATAGCCTTCAAACAGGGTTGGATCACCAAGGACAAGCTCACAGAGATTGCCCAACCCATGGCGAAGAATGATTACGGAAAATACCTCCTTAATTTAGCAAAATAACCTCGCAATCGCGAGGTTATTTTTTATTTATCCAGTTTCTCGTATTTCGAGTTGTTCGACTTATACTCCGGCACGATCTCCTTCATCTTCTTGACCGTTGCCATGTCATCAAAACGCTTTGCAATCTCTATCAGTTCATCGATTTCCTTCGACACCTTCTGATAGTCATACTCGCGCACCTCGGCAATACGGATCTTCTCATGGAACGTGGGTTTCGTACCTTCCAGTTCATTGAGCACCTCCTCATAGAGTTTCTCACCAGGACGCAGACCGGTAAACTCCACCTTCACATTCTTGGCACCGGAGAGTTTGATCATACGATTGGCCAGGTCAGCAATCTTCACCGGTTTACCCATGTCAAACACGAAGATCTCACCGCCATTACCCTTGGTACCGGCTTCCAACACCAGTTTACAGGCCTCAGGGATCAGCATGAAGAAGCGGACGATGCGCTCGTCAGTGACTGTTACCGGTCCACCGTTTTTGATCTGTTCACGGAACAAGGGAATCACACTGCCGTTCGACCCCAGCACATTACCGAACCTCGTGGTCACGAACTGTGTCCGGGCCGAGGGACTGGCCATCTGTGAGTTGGTGATAAAGCTCACCTTATTGGTCAGCGCGGCAATAAACGAGGAGACCTTCTTCTCCTTGATGGCCTGGTCGAGACTCTGCACGTAGATCTCGCAGATACGCTTCGAACAACCCATCACGTTCGTGGGATTCACGGCCTTGTCGGTCGAGATCATCACAAACTTCTTCACCCCGTATTTCACGCTCAGGTCAGCGATGACCTTCGTACCATAGATATTATTATGAACGGCCTCACTGGGGTTGTCCTCCATCATCGGCACATGCTTGTAGGCAGCGGCATGGAACACATAGTCGGGCTTGAACCGCTTGAAGATATCCTCCATCCTGCCTGCATTACAGATACTCGTCACCACGGTCTCTGCAGGGATGCCGGCATATTCGTTGGCCATCAACAGGCGCAGGTCGTGCTCGGGGGTCTCGGCCTGGTCGATGAGCATCAGGGCAGCAGGCTTGAACTTCGCCACCTGTCTCACAATCTCCGAACCGATACTACCGGCAGAACCGGTGATCAACACACGCTTGCCCTTCAACAGTTCCTCCACTGACTTCAGGTCCACGCGGATCTCCTGTCTGGGCAGCAGCTCCTCCACGCTCACCTCGCGCAACTGCAGGGTACCGAAGATCTCGGGAGTCACTTCCTCGCCAGAGGTCATCTCACGCGCACCCTGAGCCATATAGATCTTGGCACCTGCACCGATCAGTTTATCCTGAACAGCCTGGTTCTCGCGGAACTCCTTCACACGGTAGGGCGACACGAGGATGGCCTCGATGTCGTTCTTCCTGATCACCTCACCCAGGTCATCATCCACCGACCACACGTTCTCACCCATGATCTGCTGGTGCTTGGTCTTCTTGAAATGCGAGATGAAACCTTTCACCACAAACTTCTTGGGTCGCTGGTTCTGGATATTCTTCGCCAGACCGACACCACCCTGCATCGTACCATATATTAATATACGTATCGCGCGCGTGTTGGAGAAGGCCACGTCATAAAGGGTCTTCACGAAGACACGCAGGCCCCACATCAGCAGGGTCGAGAAGATATAGATGAGGAAGATGCTCGTAGTATTGAAATGCGTGAACAAATGACCGGGCAGGAAGTCCATGCCATACTGTGCCAGCAGCACGAGGGCCAGTGACACGGCGTTGCCATACACCACTCGCATCAGGTCGATGAAGCTCGAGTAGCGCATGAAACCGGAATAGGTGTGGAAAATTCTGAAACCGGGGACGCTCAGCAGCACGAAACAGAACAACGTGTTCACCACCTGCAGGAGGTTGGCCAACAGACTCTCGGCATTGTTGAATATCCAATAAGTCAGGAATCCACTGAAAATGATAATGGCACAATCAATCAGAAAAATGCACCAGTACGGCAGTGAATTCTTTGTAAAATACCAGTTTAATATCTTATCGAATGCATTTCGCATATCTCTATCTTCTCAAAATCGGGCACAAAGTTAATAGTTTTCGGCTAAAATACCAAAGATTTGGGAGGATTTTTTTCGAATTAATAGACAAAACTTGCGATTCTCGGAAATAATCCGTACCTTTGCACGAAATTTAAGATGATATGAAGACAATCGTAATAGCCGCAGGCTACGCTACTCGCCTAGGCGAGCTCACCAGAAACTTCCCCAAACCCCTCCTGAAGATTGGCAGCAACACCATCCTCGGAAGGATGCTCGATGACATCGACCAGATCCCTGACATCACCGAGCATATCATCATCACGAACCACAAGTTCGCCCATTTCTTCGAGGAGTGGGCCGACGATAGCTGGAAGAAACCTATCACGATCGTTGATGACGGCACTTCCACCAACGAGACCCGCCTGGGGGCCGTCTGCGACCTGCTCTTTGCGATGGAGAAACTGAATATCGACGATGACCTCCTGGTGGTGGCAGCCGACAACCTGCTGTTCTTCTCGTTCCAGGAGTTCGTGGACTTCGCGAAACAGAAAGGCACCTCCTGCATCATGTGTCACGAGCAACCTTCTATCGAGAAGCTCCAGCGCACGGGTGTGGTCGAGCTCGATGCAGACATGAAGGTACTCGGCATGGAGGAGAAGCCTCAGGTACCGAAGAGCCACTGGGCCGTTCCACCTTTTTATATATATTTAAGGCACGACCTCGACCTGGTGCGCCATTCCGTCGAGAACGGTTGTGGCAAGGATGCCCCGGGCAATCTCGCGCATTACATGGTGGAGCACACCACGATGCACGCCTGGCCCATGAGTGCCGGGAGATTTGACATCGGAAGTTTGGATACGTATTATCAGGCAATAGAATTATATGGAAAAGATTGATTTAAACGGTAAGACAATACTCGTGACTGGTGCTGCTGGTTTCATTGGCAGCAATCTGGTGAAGCGCTTGATGCAGGATCTCTCCAGCGCCACCATCGTCGGCATCGACAACATGAACGACTACTACGATGTCGCCCTCAAGGAATACCGCCTCCACTCCCTTGAATCTGACAGGGGACAGGTACCTGTCAGCCCCACAGTAAACGCAATGCCTGCTGACAGAGGACAGGTACCTGTCAGCCCCAAGGTAAACGAAACACCTGCTGACAGGTACCTGTCCCCTGTCAGATTTGAGTTCGTCAAGGGCGACATTGCGGATAAGGAGACGATCGACCATTTGTTCGAACAGTATCACTTCGACGTCGTGGTGAACCTCGCTGCTCAGGCAGGCGTGAGATACTCCATCACCAACCCCGACGCCTATATCCAGAGCAATCTGATCGGCTTCTACAACATCCTCGAGGCCTGCAGGAATCACCCCGTCGAGCACCTGGTCTATGCCAGCAGCAGTTCTGTCTATGGCGGCAATAAGAAAGTCCCCTTCAGCACTGACGACCGTGTGGACAATCCCGTTTCCCTCTACGCTGCTACGAAGAAGAGCAATGAGCTCATGGCCCACTGTTACTCGAAACTGTATGATATCCCGACCACAGGCCTGCGTTTCTTCACCGTCTATGGTCCCGCAGGTCGTCCCGACATGGCCTATTTCGGCTTCACGAACAAGCTATTGAAGGGCGAGACCATCCAGATCTATAACTACGGCAACTGCCGACGTGACTTCACCTATGTCGACGATATTGTCGAGGGCATCGTCCGTGTGATGCAGGGCGCTCCCGAGCGCAAGAAGGGCGAAGATGGTCTTCCTATCCCACCCTATGCCGTCTATAACATTGGTGGTGGTCAGCCAGAGAACCTCCTCGACTTCGTGACCATCCTCCAGGAAGAACTCGTCCGTGCGGGTGTGCTCCCTCAGGACTTCGACTTTGAGGCCCATAAGCAACTCGTTCCCATGCAGCCCGGTGATGTTCCCACCACCTACGCGGATGCCACTGCCCTAGAGCGTGACTATGGCTTCACCCCGAAGATCACCCTCCGCGAGGGACTCCGTCATTTCGCCGAGTGGTACAAACAGTTCTACGGCTAACTGTTCACTATTCACTTTTCACTTCTCACTTCTCTCTCCTATGACCTATCACATTTTTGCCCCCTATCGCGTTTGCCCGTTGGGCGCGCATGTCGACCATCAGCATGGTCTCGTCACAGGTTTCGCCATCGACAAAGGAGTTGACCTTTGGTTCGATGTCAACGATAATTCCCACGTCCACCTCGAAAGCAAGACCTTCGAAGGTGTGGTTGATTTCGACCTCGATGCCCCCTCACAGGTTCGCGAAAGCCACTGGGGCGATTATGCCCGAGGAGCCAAATACGCCTTGCGCAAGCGTTTCGAGTTGAAGCGCGGCATCACGGGTGTGATCCAGGGCAGTCTGCCTGTGGGCGGTTTGAGTTCAAGTGCTGCAGTGCTCATCGCCTATGTCATGGCGTTTGCTAAGGCGAATGACATCACGTTGCAGCCCTTCGAGGTCGTCAAAATCGCTTCAGAAGCCGAGCGCGAATATATCGGTCTGAACAACGGCCTGCTCGACCAGGCCTGTATCGCCCTTGGAAGGAAAGACGGTCTGCTGTTCCTGGACTGCGACTCCAATGACTGGCGCATCATCAAGCGAAATCCGGAAATGCCTGATTTTGAGATCGGTATCTTCTTCTCCGGTCTGACGCGCTCGCTGGTCAATTCCGATTATAATCTGCGTGTGTACGAGTGTAAGACGGCCGCCTGGAACATGCTCGCCTACACAGAACAGCCGCTGAAGACCTTCGACAAGACGTTTTTGCGCGACATCCCCAAGGCCACTTTCGACAAGACCCGTATCGCCATGCCAGCGAGATTTGCCCGTCGTGCCGAACATTTCTACTCAGAATACCGTCGTGTACGTCAGGGCGTGACAGCCTGGGAGACCGGCAATCTGAAGCTCTTCGGAAAGCTCTCCTTCGACTCCTGCGAGAGTTCGATTCACAACTACGAATGTGGCAGTCCAGAGCTCATCGCCATCTACGAGATTATGCGCAGCCTCCCCGGTGTCTTTGGAGGCCGTTTCTCCGGGGCAGGTTTCAAAGGAGCCTGCATCGCCCTCGTCGACCCTGCCTACAAGGCCGACATCGAGCGAGAGCTCACCCATCGCTACCTGGAACAATTCCCCGAGTACGAAAAGACCTTCCAAGTCTTCTGGGTCCGTCCCGACAACGGTGCCCGCTTCATCTAACCCTGACAGGGGACAGGTACCTGTCAGATTGCTAGGTTGCGGACCAGAATCTGACAGGTACCTGTCCCCTGTCAGGATTTTACTCCCACTCGATGGTGCCCGTTGGTTTGGGGGTGAGGTCATACAACACCCTATTGACCCCAGATACTTCCGTGATGATGCGTTTAGTGATATGGTGGAGGAGTTCATACGGGATCTCCTCTATCGTTGCTGTCATGGCATCACGCGTGTTCACGGCACGAATGATGACAGGCCAGTCCCAACTGCGCTTATTATCCTTGACCCCCGTCGACTTATAATCCGGCACGATCGTAAAATACTGCCAGACCTTGCCTTCGAGACCGTTTTTGGCGAACTCTTCGCGGAGGATTGCATCTGATTCACGCAGGGCCTCCAGACGATCACGTGTGATTGCTCCTGTACATCTCACACCAAGTCCGGGACCTGGGAATGGCTGACGAAACACCATGTTGTCAGGGAGCCCCAATTCCTTACCTACGACGCGGACTTCATCCTTAAAGAGGAGTTTGATGGGCTCGACAAGTTCGAACTGGAGATCTTCGGGGAGACCGCCTACGTTATGGTGCGATTTCACAGGACCAGACTCCACGATGTCAGGATAGATCGTGCCCTGAGCCAGGAAACTGATACCCTCGAGTTTTCGGGCCTCTTCCTCAAACACACGGATAAACTCCGCACCGATGATCTTGCGCTTCTGCTCGGGGTCTGCAATGCCTGCAAGCTTATCGAGGAAGCGGTCGGTGGCATCGACATAGACGAGATTGGCGTCCAGTTCGTCGCGGAAAACTTTGACGACCTGTTCAGGCTCGCCCTTGCGAAGGAGACCATGGTTGACGTGGACTGAAACAAGCTGCCTGCCCACCGCCTTGATCAGCAGTGCAGCCACCACCGAGGAGTCGACACCGCCTGAGAGTGCGAGGAGGACTTTCTTGTCACCAATCTGAGCTCGGAGCTCCTGGATTTGTTCATCAATGAATTTCCGGGCCAATTCTGGAGTCGTGATGCGCTCCATGTCTGCCGGACGTACGTTACCTGTTGCCATATAAATCTTGATTTAATGAATGAATAATAGAAATAAATGTGTTTGCAAAGATACTACTAAAAGATCAAATCGCCAAATGAAATCGGTTTTTTCTTCTGATTCTGACAGGGGACAGGTACCTGTCAGAATCAAATCCGCGCCATAGTGTTCTGACAGGTACCTGTCCCCTGTCAGACCTGTCCCCTGTCAGATTGTCCCCTGTCAGAATCAGTGTCAGAACCAAATTGTGTTCGCGAACAATAACAAATCTCGCCCATCCAAGTTAATAAAGGTTAAATTATGGAAGAAATTTCTTTAATCGCATTGTTATATTCAAGAAATTATATATCTTTGCAAACAGAAATAAAAACCTATACAATATATGACTAAAGAACTTTTAAACCGGAATCTCAGAAACGCCTGTCTGATGATGAAAAACAGGATAAGCCAAAAATCGGCTATCAAGCAGGCAAAAGAGCGCAATAACCTTTCAACACTAATGAAGCTCACATTGTTGCTCAGAAATTAGTCGACCATTCACGAATTACGCTGCATAACCGTAGCGACGACTTGAAATATATTATATACTATATAATAGTATATGAATATTTCAGACAGGTGAATTGTGTTCATCTTGAAAATAATGCAGTATGATAATTATGAATGATATTGACACTAAACAAATTGCCCTAATGCCTTAGGCGGGAGCTATTAAGGAATGTCGGACAAGATCTATGTTAAACACATTATTATGAAAGTTAACCTTTAAACGAAGACCGAGTTAACCTTCAAAATGAAAGCACATATTTGAAAGAGGTCCGCTGTGAAGCGCGCCTCTTTTCCTGACAGGGGACAGGTACCTGTCAGTCCTCAAACAAACAAAATGCAAGCTGACAGGTACCTGTCCCCTGTCAGAACCTATCAGAAAAAAACATTAATTCTACATTCTATGACAAGACAACCCAGACAAAAAAGCTCCACAGGTATCCATCATGTTATGATGCGCGGTATCAACCATCAGGATATCTTCTACGATGAAGAAGACTATTTCCAGTTTATCGAAACGCTCTCCAGGATGCAGACACGCTTTGATGACAAAGGACACCCCTGTGGCACAAACTTCACTCTATACGCATATTGCCTCATGCCTAACCACGTCCACCTCCTGATACGCGAATGTGAAGACAATCTGGGCGAGGCGGTGAAACGCATCAGTTCATCCTATGTATTCTATTACAATCGCAAGTATTCCCGCGATGGCCATCTCTTCAAAGAGCGTTTCAAGTCAGAGCCAGTTAACGATATGGCCTACTTCATCGTCCTTTTGCGCTACATCCACCAGAACCCGATCAAAGCAGGACTTGTGAGCAAAGTCAGCGACTATAAATATAGCAGTTGGAGAGAGTTCACAGCCCAGAAAGCCCCCGAGTATCGCATCTGTAACACGAAATCTGTTCTCAAACGAATACCCAGCGATGAGTTGGAAGCATTCATCAACGAACCGTTGTCCGATGATGAGGTTTGTCTCGACAATGACAATGCGGTCCAAAAGCTCAGACTATCAGATGACCAAGTCTGGCAGAACATCACAAGCCTGACCCACACGACCACCGCTGTAGGATTTCAGCGACTTGGCAAGCAACAACAACGCAATACTCTGCGCGAACTACGTAAACGAGGTGCCTCAGTGAGGCAATTGGAACGTCTGACAGGCATCAGCCGTGGAGTCATTCAGACCATCTGACAAGTCTGACAGGGGACAGGTACCTGTCAGAAACAGGTCCGCACTAAAACTATCTGACAGGGGACAGGTACCTGTCAGATGCATTGGTGCGGGATTGGAATCTGACAGGTACCTGTCCCCTGTCAGATTTGTCCCCTGTCAGATTTGTTAAACTTGAGAGAGATGCAGGAATTTGGTGATGAGGTTGGTGAGGGAGGTTTCGCGATTGTCGATGAAGGCATCGAGCAGGCGGGACTTCCCTTCCAGCGGGATCACGTCATAGTCAGCGATGGCAGCAGGAATCAACGTGCTGGTCCCCTGCCTCAGCGTTATCTCCTCCCCCGTGCTCCTGACGCGGATCCGGCAGTCCCCCTCGATACACATGGAAATCACGAAACTGTCATATTTCCTCAAGTCCCGATGAAAATCCTTCGAGATCTCCATCACCCTGACATCGAAGAACGGCGTGTCGATGATCTGCACCGCCCTGTTCCTGACATCCACATATTCCGTGCGATAATTCTCCTCCACATGATAGTCCAACGCCCTGGCAGCCAGTTCCGTATGAAGCTCCCGAGGCTTCCCGTCCATGCCCGGACGATTATAGTCAAAAATCCGGTACGTCACATCCGACGACTGCTGTACCTCCGCCAACAGGATTCCCCCGCAGATGGCATGCACACGTCCTGCAGGAAGATAGAACACATCCCCCGCCTTGACCTGATGGTCCGCCAACACCTCCGTGATCGACCCGTCTTCCACCCTTTTCTGGTACTCATACGGTGAGATCGTCTGTTTGAACCCCGCATAGAGATGAGCCCCCGGTTCAGCCTTGATGATATACCACATCTCCGACTTCCCCATCTTCCCATGCTCCCTCAAGGCCATCTCGTCATTCGGATGCACCTGTATGCTCAGGTCCCGCCTCGCGTCGATGAACTTCACCAGCAGAGGCAGTTGGCCGTGATACTTCCCGTTGACAGCCCTGCCGAGAATCCCCTCCGGATGCTCCCCGATGACAGACACCAGATCCCTGCCCTGCCACACGCCATTGCTGATGACGCTCTTGCTCGACGGCACAGCACTCACCTCCCAGCTTTCGCCAATCGGTTCCTCCGAAGGCTCCAGACCCTTATACGGCCTGAGCTGACTCCCACCCCACACCACGGGATGCAGATTCGGTTCAAATAACAGCGGATAAAACATCATTCTTTACTCATTTTTTATGACCGGGGCCTGGCCCCAGTCCTAAGTCACCACTACATTGTCATAGATCCATTTCACCAGATGCCTGTTCCTGGAAAAAGCTTTCACGAGCCACTGGCCCACACGACTATAGAACAGTCCGGCCATCCATTTCTCACGACGCTTTCTGCGGAAGAGACCCCTGTTCGTCTCGCTGAAGGACCTTCCCTTGATGATGGCATGAGCAGCATTCCGCCCTGTAGCCAAGGCATAATACAGCCCCTCATACGTCACCCTGTTGGCAAATCCCCCAGCATCACCTATCAGCATGATATTGTCCCGGTCAGACCGCACCACCTCCACAGGGATATAAGCCCCGCAGATCTTCGTCTCAGCGATGCCCAGTTCAGCCAGCAATCCTCTGAACCCCTCTCTCGAGGCATCCTTAGCGCCATACCCCACGACATCGTACCCCTTATGAGGGAACCGGTAATAGTAGCCATGGTCATAGCGCGCAGAAAACTCCCCGTCCAGCACATCATCCCTCTTTTCCACCTTCTGTTCCAAGAAGAGGAAATTACCATGATAAGCGCCCAGCAGTTGCTTTCTCACGCGACTGTTCGCCCCATCAGCAGCAACGAGATAACGACATCCTATCTGCCGGCCGGAGCGCATAGTAACCAGGATTCTCCCCTCTTCCTGTTCGTCGAAACGTGAGAAGGAATCCTGCAGGAAAGTCCCGCCCGATTGCAGATACCTTTGCAGCAGCCTGTTGTCAAAATCCTTCCGGCTCACATTCCTCTGCTCCTCGGCAGGTTCAATCTCACACCTCATCTTCCCCTCCACGAACAGCCTTTGCCTTGTCACAGGCAAGTAGTCGTAATCCAGATCCGGCATCATCTCCTCCAACAGATGCCAGGCCCTCGGTGTCAGCCCGCCCCCACACACCTTCTCGCGTGGGAACTGCTGGAAATCCACCAGCACGCAGTCCACCCCGTTCTTTTTCAGCAGGTTGGCACACGTAGACCCCGCCGGCCCCGCACCTATGATCACGACCCCAGTATCCATCATATCATTTGCAAAAGTACAATATTTCTTCGAAATAAAAAAGGAATCCGGCAAAAACTTTGTCCTGGTGCCAGGCCCCAAACTGAAAAACTTAGGACTGGGGCCTGGCCAGTACCAAATCTGACAGGTACCTGTCCCCTGTCAGAATAATACTATACATGCTAGCTGCGTATTTTGCTGAAAGCCTCCTCACCTAGCACACTCTTGAACATGTCGTCCACAGAGTCATAGTGAGTAACACGCCCATGCTTCACGTCGTCAAGGGCTTCCTGAAAAGCCTTGGTCTTCGTGATGTCGTTCTCCTTTTCCTTAGCAGGTTTCTGTACCTTTACCGATGCCACACCCACAATCATCTTACAGGCCTGCTTCACCTTCTGAACAAGGCTCTCATCGGGAATATCTAATATCAATGTTGCCATAGTCTTTTACTTTTATCTGTTAATCGGTTGCAAAGATACGAAAAAGTTTGGAATAGCCGCACTTTTCGGGCAAAAAATGTCTTCTGGAGCATACTTCGATGGCCATCTAGTCTCTTGATCCATAGTTGTTGATCATTCAGCGAGGCAGCATGAAAAACTCAAAGACCACCCGTTAGGGCACAGGCTCTGTGGTCTTTACCAAAATCCTGACGCAGGGCGGTTTTCCCCCGAAGTCAGTTAAGTTTCCCAATATAGACGCAACATCCCCCGATCCAGTTCACGAAGCGCTCGATCTTTGATCGCTTGCTTCAGCAAGAACTGAATCGGGGGATGCACATATACCGCCTGTGTGCGAGTCCGGACTTCACTTCCACTGATTAATATGCTTATACCTATTACTCAATTCCAACAGTTCCAAGAACTGGCTAAACCTCGGTTCCGCCAGCTCCCCTGCTTTCAACATTTTCCGTCCCCGCTTTAGGAAGTGAACCATCAACTTTTCCTCTGGTACATATTTCGATGGATTGCGCTTATTAGTCTCTATGAAGAAATAATGAAACGTATCCTTCTCTTCGTTCTTATGGATTGTTTGTCCGATTATCGGTCAACGCCCAATCAAACAAACAAATCACAATATTTTGAGTTTCAACAACTTATATTCCCAATCGAACAATATCGGTCAAAATTCACTTCCATCTATACCTTGTCGAAGGCCCGTCTCCCTCCTTCTCACACAGTCCAAGTTTCACCATCAGCAGCAAATCGTTCTGTGCCGTACCTTTCGACGGCTTCTTCTCGAAGGCTTCCACATATTCCATCTTCGTGAAATATTGTCCCGCCTTCCTTCGTGACATGAAGTTGCGAATCCTTTCGTTAGGCTTCAGCTCCTCCCTTTTATTATATATCTTCAGTGTTGTCTTGCCATTGGCCGATGTCCATTCAGGCAGCTTACGTCCGGCATCGCGCATCGTATTCGAAATAAGTAGCATACCGCGACCTGTCTTCTCCATTTCACCCGACACATAGAAAATCTCTGCCATCAGCGGATTCCTTAATATAGAGCCATGAGGCAACACCTTGCTCCTGCCCGAAACCAGTCTTTCTGCCAGTTCACCCGAATTGGTAATCTCTATCCTGTCGGCAAAGATAAATACAGTCACCTCGTCCGATATGTCCGTATAATCCCTATGAATCAACGCATTCGAAATAGCCTCATCCAATACGTCAATAGGATACTCAAAGTCATTATATCGTCCCGTCCTGTCAGTGAAGAAATACGCCACCCTGGGCAGACGTTCCTTGAAATAGTCAATGGCCTTCTTCTGCACATCAAAGACGTTCCCCTCTATAAAGAACAGGTCTTCATAGCCGTCGGCATCCTTACCACGAGCCATCAGTTGGATACGCAGTCGGCACTGCGGCAGCAAGTTCTTTGTATTATAGGCAAACAAAGCCACCGCACCGTTAGTCACCTCCCCAGTCCTTACCATGTGCAATTCCGACAACAGGTTTCTCAAACCGGTAGTACTCTTTGACAGGCGTCCCAAAGAGAGACCTTTTTCATACACCTCCCCCATCAGTTTTTCGTTCAGGTTCTCCTCACTAGCATAAAGGTTGTTCAGCCGTTCCCAGTCCGAACGCGAAGCATACGAGTCCCTCAATATCTTCGATAGCAGGTCTGGTGTTGGAACATCAGCTTCATTCTCCTTCAGCACATAGTAACGTCCCTTATAGGTATAAGGCGTAAGACTACCTTTAGGTACGGTAACAAGCACCACAGGCTTTTCATCAAACAGTTCACGTTGCACATAAACCAATGGAAGTGGCGAGATAAACTCCGTTATCTCCTCCTGCAATCTTTCAGCATACCCTTCCGCGATGCCAGTAACGTTCTGTTCACCGTCTATGCCAATCACCAGCCATCCTCCAGTCTCATTAAGACAGGCACACACCTTCTGCGCCACCATTTCTAGCGATGCTTCAGCAAAACAGAATATCGGCGATGGCAGGTGTGGCTGAGCCAGCAATGCTTTTACAAAACTACCTTCCATTGATCAAAGCTTTTATCCGTTCTACATTCTTAAACTGAAACTCGATGAACCGCATAATGTCCTCCTCATCTTTATAGGGCTGTGCCCAGTTACCAATCCTGTCCTCTGCTGGGCGGATATGGTTCTGGATAGCCAAGCGATACAAATCCACAGGTTCTGCATGTATCGTCAGATTGGGCTTCCGTATCTCTACTTCACTACCATCCTCCTGAGTCTCCTTCTTGGAATAATACTCAGGTATAGTCGTCAAATCTTGCTTTACAAGCCTAAGGAAATCATGTGCAAATGCCACACGGTAGTCGGCAAGCACAAAGCGCAGCATAGGCAACTGAAAAGCTCTGTCGAATTCTTGGGCTGTTATCGACCGCTCTCCCTTCTTCAATACGCCCGAACCTACAAGTGGACGAATGATTCCAAGGAAAACATCACACTCGTCAACCGCTTCCACACAATTCACCAAATTCGACCTTCTACTGTCGATGGGAATTGTTCCAGCCTTCGACATATAGACATCATATCCATAACTATCCAAGGTTGCAAATATCCTGTTCAGTGTTGCCTCAAAGTCATATACCGTCGATGACACAAACACCTTTATATGATTTCTTTCTACTGCCATATTTCAATATCTACGATTTGCAAAAATAACACTTTTCCTGCAATTAAATTGCATTTCTTTAAAATAATTATTCTTTTTTAGCAGAGTAGCAATCCAAACACCCCATCTTTGTACCTTCAACCTGTCATTTTCCGCCTTATAACTTCAACTTAACAGTCCAATCCTATACCTGCTCAAATCCTATCTTCTGTCGTCATCCTTCTCCTCAAACGCACTCACTTCACAATTACTCCTATTCACCATCAATTCTTCACCAAACAACTTATACGCCCTATGTAAGTCCTGGGGCCTGCCCCAGTACCAAATCTGACAGGTACCTGTCCCCTGCCAGGAGTTGTTGATCATTCAGCGCGGCAGCATGAAAAACTCAAAGACCACCCGTTAGGGCACAGGCTCTGTGGTCTTTACCAAAATTCTGACGCAGGGCGGTTTCCCCCGAAGTCAGTTAAGCCTCCCAATATAGACGCAACATCCCCCGATCCAGTTCACGAAGCGCTCAATCTTTGATCGCTTGCTTCAGCAAGAACTGAATCGAGGGATGCCCATATACTGCCCGTGTGCGAGTCCGGACTTCACTTCCACTGATTAATATGCTTATACCTATTACTCAATTCCAATAGTTCCAAGAACTGACTAAGCCTCGGTTCCTTCAACTCCCCAGCATTCATCTTTTTCCTATTCGCCTTAACCCAATTAAGCATATCATGTTCTTCTATTCGATGCCGCGATGGGTTCCGATGCTCCTTTTCAATAAAGCATTTCACCTCATTGTACCGTGTCAGCCACCTCGTCTCTTGATCCATACATCTTCCCTATTCCATCTTACATCAGACATCTCTCTGCCAGCGTTCGTCCTGCGTCATTCTTTAAGCTACTTGGGGTGCTTACACAAACTCTGTCCCTTGCGCTGAAAAACTTAGTCCTGGGGCCAGGCCCCAGTACCAAATCTGACAGGTACCTGTCCCCTGTCAGGATTTAGATTGCTTTCAGCGAAAAAGCCATTTCAAAACTGATAAGCTTGTCGCTGTTTAGGTATTTCTTCCATGCATCCTCATGATGACTTGTTTCTGAGATTTGTGTCGGTGATTCCTTCTTGAATCTCTGGCAAACATATTCCAGCATATCCTTTTCATCATCACTGAAACAAGTCATATCTGGAGGTAGATTAGAAACCAACTTAGTTCCGGCTCTTCCATCAGAGTATTGCACAATCTCCTGGTTAATCTCGTTATAGAAGCTGTATACACGATCCCAATGCAAGGGAACCGGGCCGTGAGTGATGGCTTTGTAGCACAAGCCGGTCATTCCTTTACCCGTCAAACGATATGCCAAGAAGTCCGTATAGAAAAGGAGCTTGTTCATCTTAGTAAAGAAAACGCCATCACCCTTTTCTATATAATATAATAGGATGTTCTTCAGCTTATCCAGGGACTGTGTTGCAAAACCATTAAAGATGGTTCTACGACAGATGTTAAACACATGTTCTACCTCAAACTGAGAATTCTTTTCGCTCCTCCAGGATCTTGTTTTCTCCATCAACTTGGAAAATTCTCCTTCAGAGAACTGTTCACGGGAATTGAGCACAAAAGCATGGAAGATGTCCGGGTTCATGATAGACATCAGAACCTTTCCGTTTGCCTCACTTGGCATATCACCGTTCTCATACAGTCTATACTGGTTCTCACCGAAGCCAAGAATCTCCGACATTTTCGTGGCAGGAAGTGCGTAATGATGGCGAATACGCTTTATTTCCTCTGGGAACGGAATACCATATTTAGCCCTATACTGGTTATATACCTGAGCTAAATTTGCCTCATCCAGTTCCGTTGTAGTGAATCGCTCATGAGTATCTTCACATTCATAAAACTGATGAACATAACGGAATTGTTCCTTACGGAAAGTCAACATAGAGAGTTCACAGCATAGTTTTGCATCCCCTCCGGAGAAAGGACTCTTCATTGTCTGCATAATCATAATCATCAGTTTTTAAATGGATAATTCATTGGATGGTCTGATATATGGAAAGAGATACAGATCGTACTGTTGTTTGGGTAGCCAAGAGTGATTTTGATATAGACCTCATGTCCTTTCACATCTTTGCCGAAAACCCACATCTCCCCCATCTTATTGAGAGTGTCCACAATTGGTCCTTCTGA
>JAEEGK010001496.1_pt1 | contig 58648 bp, 54 predicted proteins | sample 8958771 | NCBI WGS metagenome assembly JAEEGK01 (sample SAMN16246547, study PRJNA631951) | gut metagenome | biome: gut microbiome; feature: rumen; material: SC-attached | host: Bos | place: Iran: Karaj | collected 2018-10 | reverse complement strand
GAGCAGTGCGTGATACAGAACCAGAACACATCAGATCAGAGCCTCATGAAAGCATATCCAACAAGTACCAAGAAGGAGACAAGCGCGGCAAACTTGATAAGACCGGACCATGAAATTTTTCTTTCAGAAGAGGAGGTCCGGCCGTCTTTCAGCATAACTCTCAGAAGCTGATATTTTGCGTTTTCTATGCCTTCACCGGTCTCGTGCTCTGCTATAGCCTTCTGCATTTCATCTGATATGCGAAAACCAGCTATATCCTCGAAGCTGACATCCTTCTTCAGGGAGACAATCACAAACTTGAAGCATTCCATAAATGCCTCCTGATCCTGATTTGCAAGCATGGCATCCATCAGTTTAAGCAGCTGCCGGCCTGATGAGCATTTTTTCTTTTCATGACTGTACCGGGCCAGATCCCTGCCGTGCTGCCACATGATCTGGCAGTCCTCAAAAGGTGCCTTGCGGTTCATGAGCTGGACGTAATATGCAAAATCAAGACAGGCAAGAAGAAATGCCGCATGACCGTCTCCGTCGATGAATTTTGCGCCCACCTCGTCAAGACTCATCACCTTTTCACTGTTTGTTTCCGTCATCTGATTTCCATCCCGCTTTTGAGCCCGTGCATACCGTCAGCGCCGCCGGAAAGATCCGGACATTTCCGGTCTGACGCCAATTTCCGGCTATATTCCGCCGCAGATTGTATTTTACATTTTTTTGCTCTTTCTGTCCCCGTACAGCCTCACAAATAAACGGCATAACCGGGAAACAGAACCGGTCCGGCGGGACATTACCGGATCCGGCTGCCGTAAGCCTCTTAAAAGGCTCCGGTTCTGATCATCCGTTCATCTATGGTAGTAAAGCTGCTTTTTGTGCTAAAATTCAGATAGGAAAAGCAGACGGCGGGTTATCCAGCACAATATTTCAAATCCGCCCTTATTTTTTTGTTTTTTGCCTAAAAGGCAGCCGGCGCACCTGCCGGATCAGTTAATCGGAAATGAAATGCATAATAACAATGATACAGATGATGTAAGAATCAAGAACATTCAGGTAGTACTTCCCCCTGTGGCTCTCAGAGAGAAATATCCTCTGACCGACAAGGCCCGCCAGACAGTTATTGAGGCACGCAGGGATATTGAAAACATTCTCGACGACAAGGATGACAGACTGCTTGTAGTAACAGGTCCTTGCTCGATTCACGATACAAAGTCGGCTCTTGAATATGCAACCAAACTGGCGGAGCTCAGAGAAAGATTCAAAAATACCCTTCATATCGTAATGAGAGTTTATTTTGAAAAGCCCCGCACAACTGTAGGCTGGAAGGGACTTATCAACGATCCGTACCTGGATCACTCCTTTGACATCAATGACGGTCTTCGCATCGGCAGAAAGCTTATGCTTGATGTAAACAACCTCGGTGTTCCTGCCGCCGTGGAGTTTCTTGATATTCTTTCTCCTCAGTATTTTGACGAGCTTATCACCTGGGGTGCAATCGGTGCACGCACAACCGAATCTCAGCTGCATCGCGAAATGGCTTCAGGTCTGTCCTGCCCTGTCGGTTTCAAGAACAATACCGACGGTTCAGTAAAAATCGCCATCGACGCAATCCAGGCGGCAAAGGCGGAGCATTCATTCCTCTCCGTGACAAAATTCGGACACAGCGCCATTTTCCGCACAGCCGGAAACAACTACTGCCATCTGATCCTCAGAGGCGGAAAGACTCCTAACTACGATCACGATTCAATAGCGGCCGCCGATGCGGCTCTGGCAAAGGCAAATCTGCCGCAGAAGGTGATGGTTGACTTCAGCCATGCCAACAGCTGCAAGCAGTTCAAAAAGCAGATGGATGTCTGCCGTGATGTCTGCGCGCAGGTAGGTGCAGGCGACAAGAGCATTTTCGGTGTAATGATCGAAAGTCATCTCTGCGAAGGCCGTCAGGACTGCACAGATCCTAAACTTCTCAAGTACGGTCAGAGCATTACCGATGCCTGCATCGGCTGGGATGATACAGTAGCCGCCATCACCATGCTCTCACATGCAGTGGAACAGAGAAGAAAGGCATAACAGCCGCTATCTGCTGTTTTGATAGCACCGCTCCGGCAATGCGCCGGAGCTAATAAAGCTTATATTTAAAAAGGACAATGTAAAAATGGGACGTTATTCACTGGAAAAGGACAAGATCAAAATTCTGCTTCTGGAGGGTGTTGCTCAGAGTTCTGTTGAGGAATTCAACAAGGCCGGATATAACAATGTTGAATATATCAAGGGTGCACTTGACAAGGAAGAACTTCTGGAAAAGATAAAGGATGTTCACTTCTTGGGCATCCGTTCAAGAACCTTTCTGACTCCTGAGGTTTTTGACGCCGCCAAGAAACTGGTTGCAGTCGGCTGCTTCTGCATCGGAACCAATCAGGTCAACCTCAAATCAGCCACCGAGCACGGTATTCCTGTATTTAACGCTCCATATTCAAATACCCGTTCCGTAGCCGAACTGGTGACAGGTGAATACCTTCTGCTCCTGCGCAGAGTTCCTGAAAAGAATGCAAAGGCTCACAACCAGGGCTGGGACAAGAATGCAAGCGGCTGCTATGAAGCAAGAGGCAAGACTCTGGGTATAGTAGGCTACGGTCACATCGGAACACAGGTGGGCATCATTGCAGAATCCCTGGGTCTTAAGGTTATATACCATGATATTGAAAACAAGCTGTCTCTGGGCAATGCACACCAGGTAGGTTCACTTGATGAGCTTCTGTCAAAGGCCGACATCGTTACCATGCATGTTCCGGAAACCGAGGAAACAAAGAACATGATCGGTGCCGAGCAGTTTGCCAAAATGAAGAACGGTGTAATCTTCCTTAACGCATCACGCGGAACTGTTGTTGATATCCAGGCTCTTACAGACGCTCTTGAATCAGGTCATGTAGGCGGTGCGGCATGCGACGTATTCCCTACCGAGCCGGCAACCAACGGCGATCCGTTTATTACACCTCTTCAAAAGTTTGACAATGTAATCCTGACTCCGCACATCGGAGCCTCCACCAAGGAAGCTCAGAACAATATCGGTATCGAGGTTGCCGACAAACTCATCAAGTACTCTGATAACGGCTCCACACTGACAGCTGTTAACTTCCCTGAGGTTTCTCTTCCTGTACAGGGCGAGGTCAACAGATTCCTGCACGTGCATGAAAACAGAGCTGCAATTCTCAACAAAATCAACCAGGTCTTTGCAGATCTGGGAGTAAATGTTGTGGCCCAGTACCTTCAGACATCACCTTCTGTAGGTTACGTTGTACTTGATGTTCAGAAGAATGAAAAGAGCGAAGAGGCTCTTGCAAAACTGAAGGAAATCGACGGTACAATCAAGACCAGAATTCTGCTGTAATCTTTGCGGCATAAATTATACATTCAGAAAACTAGAGCACCGGCGGGTGCTCTTTTTGAAGGCGGCTATGGAAAAGGATAATCTTGTTCCCCTGTGCGTGGATCTTGACGGGACAGTTGTTTACGGAGACATGTCCCTGAGATCTTTTACCAGTTTCATCAAAAAGAATCCTCTCAATATCTTTCTTGTGGCACTGTGGCATCTGAGAGGCAGAGCATTTACAAAGTATATGCTGAGCAGAAAATTCAGTTTTGATGAAAAAAATCTGCCATACATTCAGGAAACAATAGATTTTCTGAAAAAGGAAAAGGAAAAAGGCAGAAAAATTTATCTCTGCACCGGCTCCTGCGTTCCTGTTGCTTTAAAAATCAGCAGGCACCTTGGACTGTTTGACGGGATCATGGGAACAAAGGCCAGGATAAATTTCATCGGGGAAAACAAATGCAAGGAGCTGATCAGAAAATTCGGAGATCGGGGTTTCGATTATGTGGGAAACTCGTCACAGGATCTCAAGGTATGGAAAAACAGCAGAAAAATAATCATTGTAAACGCATCCGGGAACACTGTAAAAAAATGCAGAATGAACTTCAAAAACAGTGAAATCACAATTCTGGACAGAACTTCCGCCGACGCTTCAGAATGAACTACCTTTAGGACATGCGTAATTTCAGACGGCTGAAAACGGCTTGTCTGAATTAAAAAAAAGCATTTTCCATCCATTCCTCTGACATAAAATCAAAAGAAATGATAAATTTATCACCAAACCGTCTTATACTCATTTTATCTGCAGTTATAACCTCTCTTGATGCATCCGCGGCAGTTCCAGAAGATTCAGACAGTCTCTCCGGTCTTATTGAAAAAGCTCCCTCCGCTGCACGTGAAAACAGATCCGCTTCTGCAGGCGATCCACACTCCTCAAAGGACATCAAAGCAGGATCCGACACGGATCGGGACAGTTCGCAGCAGAGCAAATACTGTATTCTCAGTACCGAAACTGATCCCCGTGGATTTGAAATAGTAAATGACGGGAACATCGTTACAGAGCTTCGATATCTTGGCAGTTATAATTTTACAGGAGAACCGCTCAGGGGGTATGTAAGTAACGTTACAGTACTGACCATACCTGCCGCGCAGGCTCTGAAACAGGCTGCCAGAAGAGTGACCGCCGACGGCTACCGCATAAAAATCTATGATGCCTACCGTCCCCAGTCTGCCGTTGACAGTTTCGTAGAATGGGCGAAGGATAAAAACAGAACAGAAATGAAAAATGATTTTTATCCTGACATCAGGAAGGATGATATTTTCCGTCTGGGCTACGTGGCAAAGCGCTCGGGGCACTCAAGAGGAAGCACGGTGGATCTGACACTGATTACCATGGACGGAAAAGAAGCGGATATGGGAGGAACCTTTGATTATTTCGGCAAAGTTTCCCATTTTGAGCATAAGGGACTCTCAAAAGAGGCTGCGAAAAACCGCAGATATCTCCGAAGGATTATGACTGAAGCCGGATTCAAACCAATCAGCAACGAATGGTGGCATTTCACACTCAAAAATGAGCCGTATCCTAAAACATTCTTTAATTTTCCTCTGGATGAAGAATATATAAGGAAAGCGCGCATATGCGACCAGACACGGAACTGAATACTGCAGCCAGAGCGACCGTCAGTAACGGATCCTACTGCGCCTGCCAGATTAAAGATAAAGGTTCAAAGACTGAAAAATAATATTCCGGAACCAAAACATCCGGCAGGCACAGAAAAGAAATAAAAAAGAGCGATCATAAACCGCTCTTCAAAATGAACAAATTAGGAAAATTAAAAATCAGAGAACCTTGGCAATTGCACTGCAGAGTGCGTCGATATTGCTTGTAGTAATACCGGCCACATTGATTCTTCCGGAACCTACGATATACACGCCGAATTCACTCTTAAGACGTGCAACCTGCTCCTTGTTGAGACCTGAGAATGAGAACATACCGTTCTGTCTGTTAATAAATGAGAAGTCCTGGTTGACACCCAGATCCTGCAGCTTCTGAACCATCATATTACGCATGGTCTTGATTCTGCTTCTCATCTCGGCAACCTCGTTTTCCCATTCAGCACGGAGTTCAGGATTTGAAAGAACAGTCTGAACAATCTTGGCACCGTGTGCAGGAGGGTTGGAATAGTTGGAGCGGATGGCAATCTTGAGCTGACTGAAGTTGACATCGGACTTCTCCCTGCTTTCGCTGACAACGGTGATGGCACCGACACGCTCATTGTAAAGACCGAAGTTCTTGGAGAACGAACTGGAAACAAGAAATTCCTTATGATATTTTGCAAAAATGCGAACGCCTGCGGCATCCTCATTTAAACCGTTGCCAAGTCCCTGATATGCAAAATCAAAGAAAGGAAGAAGTTTTGCCTCAGCAGTAATCTTTGCAAGCTCCTCCCACTGCTCTGCAGTAGGATCAATGCCTGTAGGATTGTGGCAGCAGCCGTGAAGAAGAACTACATCACCGGCCTTGGCCTGCTTCAAAGACTCCTTCATTCCCTCAAAATCAAGACCGTGGGTTTCAGGATTGTAGTAATTATACTGGGCAGTTTCAAAACCGGCAGCGCCAAACACCTTGAAATGATTAACCCAGGTAGGATTTGATATCCAGATCTTGCCGGCTATCTTCTGCTGAATAAGAAAATCAGCACCTACTCTCAAAGCACCGGTACCGCCAGGAGCCTGGGCAGAGCATGCGCGGCATGAGGTATAGATTTCATGATCAGAACCGAAAACAAGCTCCTGAACGAGTTTGCCGTACTCGGCAGTTCCAGGAATGCTCAGGTAACTTTTGGTCTTTTCTGTGTCAAGGATTAACTTTTCAGCCTTCTTTACGCAGGTCAGAACCGGAGTCTCGCCGGCATCGTTCTTATATACGCCAACTCCGAGATTGATCTTGTCAGGATTAGGATCATTACGAAATTCTTCTGTTAAACCCAGTATCGGATCAGCAGGAGCTGCTACAACCTTATCAAAAAACATTGTGATTCCCATGTGAATAAACAAAAACTGTGCTTATTATATCATTCACCATAAAAACCGTGAAACGCATTACAAAAAAAATTCACCGCCCCGCAGGGATACGGACTGTCACATACCGTTAAAACAGGCATGATGCAGTCCGGATTTATCTCCACCTATCCGCCTATTCTTGAGGTATGCCATATCACATCAAGACCGAGCTTCCTGAAATGATCCGCAATCTCGTCTGCAGAACGATCATCATTAATGACAAACTGCGGAAGATCATGCTTGTCAACTGCATATCCTCCGGGCTGGGTGCTGGATCCGGCACTTATGGAATTTATGGCGATAGGTACAACCGCATCTCTGAATCCTGCAGACTCGCGGGTGGAAATTGATATTTCAAGCTCCGGATCAAAAAGACGGAAGGCGCATATATACTGTATCAGCTCCTTTTCCGAAACCGGATGAGGCGGTGTAAATCCGCCCTCGGCAGGCCTCAGACGCGGAAATGACAGACTCAGTCTGCTTCGCCAGTAGTGCTTTCGCATATAGGCAATATGATGGGCAAGCATGCAGGCATCTGCTCTGAAATCTGCAAGACCGAGAAGTATACCCATACCGATCTTGTCCATGCCCGCCTTCCCGAGTCTTTCAGGAGTCTCCATGCGGTATCTCATATCCTTCTTTTTTCCGTGAGGATGATTATCCCGGTATGCCGGCTCATTGTAGGTCTCCTGATAGACGCAGACGCAGTCTGCCCCCAGTTCCCGAAGCTCGCGGTAGTCGTCTGCATCAAGGGGCTGAACCTCCATCATAAGGTAGGAGGCATACTTTTTGACAACAGGGATCACTTCTCTGAAATAATCCATTCCGCCGCGGGCGGATTCACCTGTAACAACAAGTATTGTCTCATATCCCAGTTTCTGTATCGCCCTGCACTCCTGCTCAACCTCGGCGGCATTCAGAATGCGGCGCCTGAAATGGTTGCTTGCCGAAAAGCCGCAGTATTTGCAGCAGTTGGAGCAGATATTGTTGAGATAAAGCGGCAGATACATATTAATCGTCTGCCCGAAGCGCTCCCTGGTAAGACGTTCAGCCTCTCTTGTCATCTGAGGAAGAAATTCAGCTGCAGCAGGGGAAATAAGGGCTGCAAAATCATTCACTGTTCTCCGCCTGGCGTTAAGCGCGCTGATAACATCCTTCCTGCCGGCGGCAAGAACAGCGCGGCTCCACTCATCAAAATCAATGAGCTGGAGTTCATCATAAAAGCTCATTTATCAATCCTCCAGATGAGCAATAAAATCATCAACCTCCGATGTTGCAACAGCATACAGAGACGATTTGCCGAGACCCGCCTTCCCTGCGGCATAGCCTGCCCTCACGGCATCGGCGAAAGCCCCCGCCATGGAGACCGGATCCCCTGCAACTGCTATTGCCGTATTGACAAGCACTGCATCGGCACCCATTTCCATGGCTGCCGCGGCATGAGACGGAGCTCCTATTCCTGCATCAACAACAACCGGCACAGACGCCTGATCCAGAATTATCTCCAGCATATCCCTGGTGACAAGTCCCCTGTTGGTTCCGATAGGCGCGGCAAGTGGCATGACACATGCGCACCCCGCCTCCTCGAGACGCTTGCAGAGCACCGGATCCGCCTGACAGTACGGCATGACTGTAAAACCCTGCTTCACCAGCTCCTGCGCGGCTAGAAGAGTCTCCACGGGATCCGGAAGAAGATATCTTGGATCGGGATGAACCTCAAGCTTTATCAGATCTGTCTCCAGTGCATCCCGGGCAAGATTGGCGGCATACACCGCCTCTTTGGCAACTCTTGATCCGGCTGTATTTGGAAGAAGTCTGACTCCGGTTTTAAGAAGAGGCTGAAGAATATCATCATAGCCTCCGAATTTAGCTCTTCTTACGGCAACTGTTACAAGTTCAGTTCCGGAAGCCTTTACAGCAGAGCACATAACGTCTGACGATGAAAATTTACCCGTTCCCATAAAAAGCCGGGATGAAAAACTGTACTTTCCTATTGCAAGTGCATTCTGATCCTTCAAATCCATTACTAACCTCCTGCAATCATGGTAAAAATCTCAATTCTGTCATTTTCCCTGAGAATATACTGATCCAGCCTGCTTTTAGGAACCATCTCATCATTTACGCCGACGGCTATCCCGAAAAGACTCCTGGGATCATCCTTCACTACACCGGTCTCCTTCAGCAGTTCCAGCAGAGTACTGCAGCCGGTTTCCCTTACTTCACCGTTATATATAACCTTAATCATCTATTTTCTTCAGCAACCTTTTCGTAACAGCATCCGGATCTTCAGCCGCGGTGATCAGAGAAACCACCGCCACGGAGCCGACCCCGGTCGAGATAACATCATCAAGAGTATTCTCCTTGATCCCGCCAATTGCGACAGACGGAACATCCCCGAGCAGCTTTACATAATGCCTGAGCTTTTCAACACCCTGCGGCTTTGATTTCATAATCTTCGTTCCAGTCGGGAATATATGTCCAAGAGCCACATATGACGGATTCAGTCTGAGCACTGAAGCCATCTCGAAATATCCGTGAGTCGAAACTCCAAGTCTGAGTCCCCCCGAGGCTACGGCATCAAGATCAGCAGTTTTCAGATCCTCCTGCCCGAGATGCACGCCGTAGGCGCCGTATTTAAGAGCAAGCTCCCAGTAGTCATCTATGTAGAGCCTCGCTCCGTATTCACGTCCGAGTCTGACAGCCTCGGCAATATCCTTTTCAAGATCCGGATAATCAGGATCCTTTATCCGAAGCTGCAGAGTTCTGACTCCGAGTTCAAGAAGCCGCTTAATCCATTCTATGCTTCCGACTACCGGATACAGCCCCATTCTGAACACCTCAGGAGCAAAGGACAGACTCCGTTCGGACTCTTCAAACGAGGAGACGGCAGCCGGCAGATAGTCCCTGTCATCATAATCAAATCCCGATGCCGGAGTTCCGCCGCTTCCTACAGAATAACCGCGGTGAACAGCCTTGCCGGTATACATAACCGCCGCCGTCACCGCATCAGGCACCGCATAACCGCAGGCAATAAAGGCGGCGGCTGCGGATGAAAGAGTGCAGCCGGTGCCGTGCTTGCAGTCAGAATCATAGTATTTTGATCTTAAGATTACAGGCTCTTCACCTGATTCAAGAAGCAGATCAAAGATAAAACCGTTTTCAGATCTGTGGCCGCCTGTGACAAGAACCGCCGTATCAAGTCTGTTCTGAAGTCCGCGGGCGAGCTCAAGGATCCCTTTCTCCCCCTGTTCATCAGTCTTGAGATCAAACAGCCGGCACAGCTGCATAAGCTCCGGAATATTCGGAGTTATCAAATCAACATAATCAAAAAAAGAAAGATCCAGAAGCTGCCTGTAGGAAAGGGAGCTCATAGAGCCGCCGGATGAGGGTGCAAGAACAGGATCATAAACGACAAACGGCCGCAAATCCGGTGAAAGACCAGACAGAAATTCAATCAGGGCACCGGCAATTCCGGCATTCGGAAGCAGACCAGTCTTTACAGCCGCCGGTTTCATATCACTCCAGAGATGCCGGAGGACAGATTTAAAAAAATCAGCCGGCACCGGCTCTGTTCTGAGAACTGATTCAGTATTCTGACATGTAAGAGCTGTTATAACACTGCATCCGTGAACTCCGCAGTCGGACAAGGTTTTCAGATCACGCTCTATCCCCGCCCCGCCGCCGGAATCCGATGCGGCTACTGTCCAGACAACCTTCACTGTCCCTTCTCCTTTTCCACCATTTCCTTTATTTCCCTGCTTACGCGGATGGAGCAGAATTTCGGACCGCACATGGAGCAGAAATTAAAATCATGCCCGCATTCCCCGAGCTTTGAGTCCTCAAGGAAAAGTCTGCGGGAGGTATAAGGATCTATGGAAAGCGCGAACTGATCCTCCCATCTGAACTCCGCTCTTGCCAGACTCATGGCATTATCCCTTACCGCCGCCAGCGGATGATGCTTGGCAAGATCCGCAGCATGGGCTGCAACCTTGTATGCAACCATTCCCTGCTGAACATCGTTTTTGTTAGGAAGTCCGAGGTGCTCCTTCGGAGTCACGTAGCACAGCATTGAGCAGCCGTACCAGCCGATCATGGCGGCCCCGATGGCTGAAGTAAAGTGATCATAGCCCGGAGCAATATCGGTTACCACAGGGCCGAGAGTGTAGAACGGCGCCTCGTGACAGTCCTCCAGCTCCTTCTTCATATTGATTTCAATCTGATCAACAGGTACATGACCGGGTCCCTCAATCATCACCTGCACATCATATTCCCAGGCAACCGCGGTAAGCTCGCCGAGCACCTTGAGCTCGCCGAACTGCGCCTCGTCATTGGCATCATAAACAGAGCCCGGACGCAGACCGTCACCAAGAGACAGAGCAACATCATATGCGGCGCAGATTTCGCATATCTCCCTGAAATGTGTATAAAGGAAGTTTTCCTCCCCGTGAGCCATGCACCATTTGGCAATGATGGATCCGCCTCTTGAGACAATGCCTGTAAGTCTCTTGGCAGCAAGAGGGATAAGACTTTTCAGCAGTCCGGCATGGATGGTGAAATAATCAACGCCCTGCCTTGCCTGCTCAAGAAGAACATCTCTGAAGACATCCCAGCTCAGATTTTCTGCAATACCGTTTACCTTTTCAAGAGCCTGATACATCGGCACGGTACCGATAGGAACCGGGGAATTACGGATAATTGATTCTCTGGTTTCAGAAATTCTGCGGCCGGTGCTTAAATCCATAACCGTATCCGCACCCCAGCGGATTGACCATACCATCTTTTCAATTTCCTCGGCAACGGACGAGCACATGGACGAATTGCCGATATTTGAATTTACCTTCACCAGAAATCTGCTGCCGATTACCATGGGCTCAAGCTCAGGATGATTAATATTTGCCGGAATTATGGCTCTGCCCGCGGCGACCTCCTGACGGACAAACTCTCCCGTAATGGCAGACTCACCGTTCTTTTCCAGGTTTTGGCTCTCCCTCAGGGCAGCAAACTCCATTTCCGGAGTTACAATTCCCGCCCGTGCTGATGCCAGCTGGGTTATCTTTGCACCGGATGATGCCCTGTAAACCTTTCTGCTCTGCTTTTTGATGAAATGATCTTCAGGATACGACTCCTCCCATGACTCAAGATCACAGCGGGCCAGCCAGCCGGATCTGATTTCCGGTGCACCCTGATGAAGATTAAGTTCTGCCGAAGGATCTCCGTATACACCGGAGGTATCATAGACAACAACCGGCTTGTTCGGAGCTCTCAGATTAATCTGACGGAACGGAACTCTGACACCGTCAGCCATTGATATATAGATGCGCTCGGACTGGGGAAAGCATTCAGCCTTCATCTGATTGATATTGATCAAGGCGCGGGACTCGCGATCCTCATTCCCTGAAGTTTTCTGATCTTCCTGCATAGAGACTCCATGAAAAAACATTAAGGTCGGTCCCTAGACAAGCTTGTTCCCTACGACGGTACTGACCGACAGGTTCACGGATCCCGATTTCTCGATCTCAGCACTAGGCTCTCCGACAAGTATTTTGAAAGCCTGACTACATGTACACTGCAGCAGCGATCCAATGATCAAAACCGGTGTGAACAACTCCCGAAATACAGTGCCGCACTGCAGATGAACAAAATCAGAAACGCTGAAACGATCTATAAAAAACAGCATATTCTCTGACTTTCAAACTCTACGATTCTACCATATCCGCAGACTCCGGATAATAAAAAAAAAGCGGATTTCGCATATCAGCCTCTCTTCATCCCGTTAAGAGGCTTAATTCGGAAAAGTTTCTCCTGCATGCAGAAAAAGCGGGTGTCGCGGCTGCGCTTTCAACCTTCTTATCAAAAATCTTGTGGAAAATATCAGCCCTGTCAACATCGGCAAACCAGGATCCGCAGCCAAGCCTGCTGAGATGAAACCACTGCTGACAGAAGGAAAACAGAGAACCTTTTACGCATGATCACCTCCTGCAGCGGCATAGCCTGATCTGTCAAAAACCTGCAGTTCGCAGCATGCTCCCCGTGATCATCTGCAGGGCGGAACTGTCCGAAAGATAAGAAAGTCCGCACAGAAATCTTACATGCAGGTTCAAATGAAATACATAAAAAAAAGATACGGCAAAGAAAATTCTTTTAGCAGTGAAAAGCCCGAATACAGACCGATCCGAAGTTTTAAAAAAGAATTCAGGGGTAAACCTGAAAAACAGCATGATGAAAGCTGTCCCGGAATAAACGGTGTAAACCCGGAGCAGAGAAAATTCCGGCACAGGGAAGCGCAAAAAAAAGATCCGGCATCAAAACCGGATCCTCTTTCATACACATACCCTGCTCTGATATCAGCAGTGTATCAGCATCGCGAGAACCACGAAGATCTGAGGTGACATAATACGCATGAACATGGTAAACGGATATACAGTTGCATATCCCAGAGATGTTGCCTCAGGACTTGAATAAAGAGCATTTGAATAGGCAAGAGCCGGAGGATCGGTACATGCACCGGAGATCGCGCCGCACATGCTCAGATAGTTGACCTTAAGTACAAACATGGCAACAAATGCCGCAATCATCAGCGGAACCAGGGTGATAAGCACACCGTAGAACATCCACATCAGACCCTGTGCACTGGCAACAGATGCAAAGAACGTCTGGCCGGCCTTGAGACCCACACATGCAAGGAACAGAACAATACCCACCTCCTTGATTGCCATATTAGCCGAGCGCGGCATGAACCAGTGGACCTTGCCGAAGGTAAGAGAACTGCCGAAACGCGAAAGGATGATAGCCATAACAAGAGGACCGCCTGCGATACCGAGCTTGAGAGCGGCCGGAATGCCGGGAACCGGAATTGCAATGGAGCCAAGTATAACACCGAGAACTATACCGAGAAACAGCGGCAGAGGATATACCTGCTGAAGTTTCTGGTGGGAATCACCGAGCTCACGGGCAACACCTTCAACGGCATCCTTCAAACCTACAACATTGATAATATCGCCGAACTGCAGAGTTATTGTGTCATCAGGAACAAGCTCCACATCGGTTCTGGTGAAACGGGAAACAACAACATCATACTTGCTGTCAAGTCCGAGTTCGCCGAGTTTCTTGCCCATAACCTTGCTGTTGGTAACAATAACACGGGAACTGGTCATATCGGTACCCTTGGTGGAAAGGGATATTTCAACCTTTTCACCGAGATCCGCCGCAATATTTTCAAGAGCACCGGGAGCGCCAACCAGGTGCAGAATATCATCAACCCTAACCACATCATCATGATGAGGCACCATAAGACTGCTGCCTCTCTTCATTCTGGAGCAGGAAATGGTCTGGGTATCCATACGAGGAAGCTCGGAAATCATCTTGCCGTCAAAGTGAGAGTTGGTTACACGGACATTGATCGCCACAATTCCCTTCTTCGCGGCAATCTTTGATTTTTCAAAAGCCTTGCCTGCCTGACTGATATCAACCTTGAATATAATCTTCATAAGGATCAGGGTGATAAAAATGCCGAGAATACCGAACGGATAGGCTACGGCGTAACCTTCGCCGAGGGTCGAGGTGGTCTGGAGAAGTCTTGCGGAGAGTGCAACAGGATCCGGATTGCCGGCGAGAAACTCATCGAGAGCCGCCTTGTTCAGAAGCAGATCCTTAACCTCGTTAGGAGCTGAAACCGCCACGTCGGAAATCATCTGATTTGCGGCACCGAGAGCCGGAGTATTGGTTACAGCACCTGAATAGACACCGAGAATTTCAGGAAGCGTCACATCAGTCAGTTCAAAGATTGCGAAGGTTACAAGGAAACCGCCGATTATCACAATCAGAGCAACAGAAATCAGCTTGGCACCTGAAGCCTTCAGAGAGGCAAAAAAACTCGGACCTACGGAATTGCCGATTGCATAAACGAACAGGATAAGACCGAACTCCTGAAGATAGTGCCTGGCACTTTCAAAAGCTGGAGCATTAAGATCCACCAGTTCGAAAGAATTTACAAAATGAGATATTATGATGCCGCCGAAAAGCACACCGCCGATACCAAGAGTAAAACCCTTGATATTTATTTTACCCAGAACTATACCAAAAACACTTATGATTGCTACCAGCAGGGTCAACTGGGCAATCCAATCTAGTACCATAAAATATTCCCAACAGATTTGACTTTAGATAGATTCAAAAGAACGGTAAAACCGCCTTTTTTTGAAACATGTGATCAAGTTCGTATTTTATCAAATAAAACTGCAAAAGCAAGTTAGGGGAAACAAAGAGCCCGGCAACCCTGCACACTGATACGGCAGAATAACAGGAAAATGAAATCAGCAGGCAAAAGCCGGATCAGTCCGTCTTTATTCTCCTACCATCTGTTTCCGCTCGGATCGCGGAATATTACATTGTCGCCGCTGTACTCCGAACTTCCGATTCTGTTGCCGCTGCTGTCACGGTAAATAACGGTCGAGCCAGATATTTCTCCGTAACCTGTAACATTTCCGCTGGAATTACGAAAAGTGATCCTGCTTCCGGAAATTTCCGCTCTGCCGGTGGTATTGCCGCTCCTGTCACGAAAAACTATGGAGCCGGAGCCTTCGCGCGTTGCAGTTCCGGTAACATTGCCGCTTCGATCTCTGAACGTGGTTGTATTACCGCTTGTTGACGCCGTGCCGGTTGCGTTGCCGCTGCTATCTCTGAATGTGGTTGTACCTGCAGAGGCGTCCAAAGATACCAGAGCAAGAACAGATGCAAGAATCAGTGCGGTTAACTTCATAAAAAAACTCCTTTTTAAACCGAAGGGAAAAAACCAGACAGTCCGCTGCGTCAGACTGCTCATAAAATTCCCAGTCTGTACCCGCAAATCCTCAAAAAATACGGCAGACTATCTTCTCAGGCGGTGATCACGTCTGCGATCCGGAGGTAAATTTCTGCCGGGCCCCTTATGTTCAGATGTTCCCACCGTCCTTCCGTCACGATCACGGTAGGTTGTTCTGCCGCCTGAGTGAGTTGCCGTACCCGTTGCTCTGCCGTCACGATCACGGTAGGTTGTTCTGCCGCCGGAATAAGTTGCCGTGCCCGTTGCTCTGCCGTCGCGATCCCGGTAGGTGGTTCTGCCTCCTGATGTAACAGCCGTGCCCGTAACTCTGCCGTCGCGATCCCGGTAGGTGGTTCTGCCTCCTGATGTGACAGCAGTGCCCGTAACTCTGCCGTCGCGATCCCGGTAGGTTGTGGTATTGCCGCTCGTGGTGGCTGTACCCAGCGCTCTGCCGTCACGATCCCGGTACGTTGTCGTTTCAGCTGAAACATTCAAGGAGAAAAGAGACAGAACAACTGTCAGAATAAATGCCGCTACCCTCATATGACACCTCAACAGGCAGAAAACGAGCCGTGAACAAAAACTGTACTCATAGTATCACTAATTTCAAAGAAACAGAACATCCTGCAATGCGTAAACACGGATCTTACTTACATTTTCCGCATTCCGCCGAAGATGCGGAAATGAAGATCCGGGTTCAGAGTTTTTTCATCATCCGGGATCTGCACAATAAATCAGTGCTGTTCACCGGATCTGTCCGATGCCTTTCCCGACCCCGCGGAAAAGGCCGGAGGGATCCGCCTATCTGAGGCGGTAGAGCACCGGCACCCTGACTCTGAAACCGCCTGAGATCCCTTTGAATCTGAATTCTGCTCCGTAATCGGATGCGGAACGATCAAGATCCGCATACCCTGACGATTTCTCCAGATCCACCTTCACAACCTTCCCGGAGGAATCAACATGAAGAACCAGAGTGACCTGCCCCTGACGCCCGAATCGTCTTGCCTGGGACGGATAAACAAATCTCGGACGGTAAACCAGTTCAACAGATGAAATATCCCTTAATGCTCCTCCCGCCCCGCCGGCCCCGGATCCGCTGTTCTGAGACGCTGCGGCCACCCCGGATCCGCCGGCTATGGATCCTGATGAGAAAACCTCCCGGCCGGTGCCGGAGAGGCAGCCGGAGGTTTCCCTGCACTGACTGCCGCCTCCTGCAGATGTTTTACGTCCGCTTTGTTCAGAGTTTTTTTTATTATCATGAAGCCTGCTCCCTTCTGCAGTCCGGACCTCCGCCGCCGCACTGCTCTGTTCTGGCTTTTTAACAGTTTGACGGTTGCCGCGTCCGTCATCAGACTGACGTCTCTTTGCATATGAAACAGCCGTCACAGCTGTGTCTTTCTTCGCGTGATCCTGACCGTTCTGAGATTCATGCAAAGCCCCGGTTTTCTGTGATGAATGCTCGCGGGACGCCGTGTTCCGCTCTGTTTTAACTTCAGACTCCGCCGCCGCAGAAACACCTGCAGCCGGCCCGTTTTCATGCCGCGGTGTGATATCTCCTGATCCTGCATAGGTTATTCTGTAGCCGGACTTAATCCCGCCTGAAGCCATATCATTTACCTGACGGCTTTCATCGGGAAAAAGGATTGATGCCGTGAGAAGAAGATGCATCAGGAGAATAAGAGAGAAATATAAAAGACGGAAATTCCCGGACAGGTACATGGCAGATGCGGTTTCCTCAAGGTAATATTCACTGTTTCATCATTATATACGGTACGCGGCTGTGCTGCACCCGTCTGAAAAATCCCGCAGGATTTTTACAGAAGGCAGATTTCCTTCTGATCCCAAAAAGCAGGCATAAACAGTATAATCACATTCCTTCGTCACATTCAATTCAGATCTGCTTCGCATTTCCTTCACAAACTGCATGCGCTGTCTAAAAATTCCGCATTCTATAAAACTGTGCGATGGTTTATAATACCCTTTGTTTTTTTATTCCCGCCGTTTTTCTACAGAATTCTGATCTGCCGTTCTGCAGCAGATCAGAGTGCATTTTCTGTATAAAACCGGAGGCTGTTATCAACCATAGGATAAGTGATCTGTATGTCCGTAGTAATTTCACGAAACTTTGCGACAGCTTTCTGTCAGAATTTTCTGGGAAATGCGCCAATCTGGTACAAACTCCTGATTGTCCTGTTTCTCATTTCAAACCCCATAATGTTCTCCATCGATCCGTTTATCGCGGGTTGGATGCTGATCCTGGAATTTATTTTCACTCTGGCCATGTCTTTGACATGCTACCCTCTCCAGCCGGGCGGTCTTCTTGCACTTGAGGCCGTTGCCATAGGAATGACCACGCCGGATCATGTCTTCCATGAAATAAACCAGAACATAGAGGTAATCCTGCTGCTTATGTTTATGGTTGCCGGCATCCATTTTGTGCGCGATCTGCTGCTTTTCGTTTTCTCGAAGGTAATCATAGGCATCAGATCAAAAGTGCTGTGCTCGCTTATTTTCTGTGCATCCGGCGCATTTCTTTCGGCGTTTCTTGATGCTCTGACCGTACTTGCGGTGTTCATAGCAATCTGCGTGGGATTCTACAGGATCTACCACAAGGTCATATCGCAGAGCGACACCAACAGCCCGGACGATGCAGAGGTATATGAGCCAAGCCGTGCGGATCTGAATAAATTCAGAGCATACCTCAGATCAATACTTATGCACGCCGCCGTAGGTACGGCACTTGGCGGTGTATGCACCATTGTGGGAGAGCCGCAGAATCTGATTATCGGTGCAAGAGCTGGATGGAGATTCGGAGAATTCTTCCTGCGCATGATGCCGGTATCTATTCCATGTCTGATTTTCGGTCTTGCAGCGTGCTTCGTTGTCGAGAAGTTCAAACTTTTCGGATACGGCACCGATATGCCTGACAGCGTCCGTCAGATCCTCAAGAAGACGGTTGATGAAAACAACGAAAAGCTCAAAGACGGAGATATCGCAAAACTTGTGGTCCAGTCGCTGTGCTGTCTGTGGCTGATTGTGGGTCTTGCATGGCACCTGGCCGCCGTCGGAATCATCGGTCTTACAGTTATTATTCTGGCAACGTCCTTCTGCGGTGTAATATCGGAAAACAAAATCGGCAAGGCCTTTACCGAATCGCTGCCGTTCTGCGCTCTGCTTTGCGTATTCTTCTCCATCATCGGAGTTATTGCAGATCAGAAGCTTTTTGCACCGATTATTGACTGGGTCTTCAGTTTCCAGGACAGCAGCGTAAGAACAGGCATGCTTTTCGCCGCCAACGGTATTCTTTCCATGGTAAGTGACAATGTGTTCGTCGGTTCACTTTATGTAAATGAGACATTCACAGCATTCACCCAGGGCATGATTGATCGCGATCACTTCGATATGCTGGCCATTGCCATCAATGCAGGTACGAATCTTCCTTCCGTTGCAACACCGAACGGTCAGGCCGCATTCCTGTTCCTGCTTACCTCGGGACTGTCACCGCTTATCAGACTTTCCTATACCAGAATGATGTGGATGGCGCTGCCTTACACCATAATCCTGTGCATTATAAGCTTCATCACAGTTATATGGTTTGTTCCGGACGCTACAGAATGGATGTATGAGCATCAGTGGCTGATCCACCATGCACCTTTGTCAAAGTAAATCAATCATCCGGATAAAATAATATTAAGCGGCCGTCTGAAATACAGACGGCTTTTTTTTGATATAATTTCACCGGATCACGGTAATATGTTCAAACCGGGTCTTCATGCTGTGCTTTTGTCAAAATACAGGAAAGGCTACCGTTATTTAAGGAAAAATCATGAATAGAATTATGCTGTTTCTGGCGGCTGTGCTTATATCCGCGGCTTCATATGCCGGGATAGTACTCCCGGACGGTTATGAGGAGGTTAAGGTTTCCGCTCCCGGAACCCATATGTATGTAAACAAAGCGTCATCCGCCTTTATCGCTGTATCACTTATGCCGAACAGTGAAAAGGAAAGTGCAGTCGATGCCATGAAGAAGATCCTCAGTGAAATCACCTGCTCAGCGGAAATCAAAGGCAATTACAAAATAGCATCTGTACAGGGATGTATAATAAATGCCGTGCCTGTGGATCTGGGTATCATTGTATCAGAAAAGAAAATGGTAATATTTCAGACAAGCAGCAACGTCAGAGACGAGGATTTTAAGCTGTTTCTGAAGAACTTTATAACTGAATAATAAATCAAAGGGTATGCAGATGTTTGCTTTCATTAAAGACTTCACAGTCGATTTTCTCAGAAATCTTCTCAACACAAGACTGTACTGGCTCTGTGTTGTTCTGATTTCCTTCGGATTTGAGGTATGCGGATATTATTTCCAGTATGTAATGGATCTTAAGCCCTGCGAGATGTGCGTTTATGAGCGTGCAGGCTTTGCCGCCATACTCATTATCGGTCTTTTTGTGCTGATTCATCCAAAGACTCTCAAATATATCGGAATACCCGCATGGATATACGCTTCAGTAATGAGTCTTCAGATTGCTGTTGAACATATCGATGCTGAAACAAACATCTTCGCCCAGTGCAACGCAGTTATAGAAGCTAAAAGATTCTGGATACCTCTCGACCAGTGGCTGCCGTCATTCTTCAACCCTACCGGCACATGCGGGGACATTCCATGGTCATTTATGGGATTTTCAATGCCGTGGTGGGTAAGAGCCATATTTATAGGCTATCTGATCGCCATCGCCGTATCACTGATAATTCATTTCTTTTTTTACATACGCCGCAGAAAAAGCCTGCAGAATTAAATCCGCCTGTAAGTGCCCACAGTGCTCCTGACGGAATATAGCATGATATTCCATACTCTGCGGGTGTAATCAGGTTTTTCGTGACAGCTCAAAGTCAGTTCTGATCTCGAAAACTGAATTTCCTCAGCAGAATTCAGAACTCCCCGCGCCGCACGTTTGAGCCGGGAGTCTCTGTCTGAACAGTCAGGGAGTTGAAAGACAGCTCATGATCAGCTCGTGATTTAATCGTATCGCCGGGTAACTCCGGGACATTCATACAGATAACAGAATCATACAGATGCGGAATTTCAGAAACAGGTCCTTCCCTGCTATTCAGGGTCACTGCGCCCTGCCATAAATCCCGGAAATCATAAGGACAAAAAAAAGCACCGCGATTATGCGATGCCTTTATCATAAACAAATTTGATTAAATCTTACTTGCCGAGAACCTGATCAAGGAGGGTGTCAATAGCAGCACACTTTTCCTGTGAATCACAAGCACCAGCAATCATAAGGATATCATCACCATCATCAACAACAAATCCCTGAACATTGTTTGGGCAGACGATATGCTGAGCTGGCTTACCCTTGAATTCTACAGCAGCTGGAGCTTCGCAGCCCTTAGCCTGAGCAATACCGGCAGCAACTTCTGCAAGATCTGCAGATCCGGAAGCGCCAAGTTTGCCTGCAACCATACGAACACCGAGAGTTGTCTCATCAAATGTATAAGAATCCTCAGTCTGTTCAGTCAAAGTCCAATCAGCCATTGCAGATGCAGAAACACACATAGCAGCAACTAAAGCAAATAACTTCTTCATAGAATACCCTACCAACCTTCAAATATGGAAGAATAAAAAAAACGCTCAACAGAAATTTGACAACAAATTCAAACTCTGTGTCTCTTCAAGTCTCTGAAATATATATATATAATCCATAAACTTAAACGTTCGTATTATAGAACTTCCACCTTAAAACATCAATAAAAAAATAAATACCGCAATTCTTAAAATACGCAAAATAATTTCATGTACGATGCAATTTGCAGGAAATTAAGGCATTAACCTCCTTTAATAAAACAAATATTCATTAGATCGGGCGGTAAAATCCGGAGTTTATATTGTGCAGTATGTATGTCACTCCCGCAATATTAAGAACAGGCGGAACAGCATAATGCAATCACCAGCCGGGAACAACCGGACGCACAGCTGCCCTTCGGCATTTTGTGAAACAGATAAGAACAATTAAACTGAAAGATATAACTGAAACTAAAAGAAAAAAAGAAGATGATTAACTGGCATTCCCAACGGGAGTCGAACCCGTGTCTACACCTTGAGAGGGTGTCGTCCTAGGCCTCTAGACGATGGGAATAAGAGACATTGTCGGAACGTTTGTTATTATAAACAAAGTGACTGTTTTGTAAAAGTTTTTTTTAAGTTTTTTAGCAAAAAACTTACTGTATGCGTAATTATTAACCAAAACAAAAAATTTCGAGTATACAGCATACAGTTTTCCCCGCCGGCACCGGTTTTCTATATCTGCCGTCAGGCCTGAATTCAGAAATCTCCGGCATCAGTTTTATTGACAGGCAAAATCATTAAACATCAAAGCAGGGGAATGAAACGGAAGAGAGGAAACAAGTAACAAGTTATTCACAACACCTGTTAATACTCTGCGCCTGACCGTGCTCCGCCGCGATCATGCACGTTCCTCCCCTTAAGATACAGGCTTAAGAAACCGCCGTTTTACTAATCAGTCCGCCTCCGTCAGCGATCTACTTTAATTTTATTCTGAAAAGACGTTCGAAGTTTTCAGAGGTTCTGCCGCACAGTTCCTCATAATCAACACCCTTGACCGCGGCCACGGCGTGCGCCACCTTCTCCACATATGCCGGCTGATTAGGTTTGCCGCGATACGGAACAGGAGCAAGATACGGACTGTCAGTCTCAACAAGCAGGCGATCAAGGGGAACAAATCTGGCCAGCTCCCTTATATTCTCAGCCTTTCCAAATGTAACTATGCCTGAAACCGAAATGTAAAAGCCGCGATCAAGAACTCTTCTGGCATTTTCCAGACTGTCCGCATAGCAGTGAAAAATACCTGTCAGGTTCTTCTCCGGATCTGATGATGTAAGCACGCTCCAGGTGTCATCGGGGGCATTTCTGGAATGAATAATAACAGGCTTTTTCAGGCGGAGGGCATATTCAAGCTGCTTTGAAAAAATACTCTTCTGGATCCCGGCGCTTTCAGACTCATAATAATAATCCAGTCCTATTTCACCTACGGCAATAACTCTGTCACGGGATGCATATTCAAAGAACTCATCCTCGCTCCACGGCTCGCTGATATTAAGAGGATGAATACCCACCGAGGCATATACATTGTCAAACCCGCGGATCTTTTCATACATTGCCGGAAATGAAGGCAGATCAGTACAGACACACAGCATATGCGTCACGCCAGCAAGCTCTGCATTATGCATTGCATCATCAACGGAAATCTCGCTGTCGCCGAATTTCAAATCTCCGAGATGACAGTGCGAATCAACAAGAAACATATTAAAACCCTTTAATCAGTTCATTAAAAAATGCGGCAAGTTCCAGCGCCGCCCAGGAATTTACCATGGCCCGTTCTCTGCGGACCATATCAAGCAACCGGCTGACGCTGCGATCCAGACATTCAACTGAAATATGATCAAAGAAGGAAAGCATTCTTGTATTCTTCAGTATAAGATTGCCGCCGTAGGATCCGGTGACCCGGTAGCGCATGATATCTTCAAGCATATAGTAGATCCAGCCGTAGACATCAGACAGAGAAAGTCTGCAGGCGTTTTTTTTAGAAGTCTTTTCATCTGCAGAATGCTCACTGCGCGCAGCTTCGTCGGTCTGAATTTTTACAGATATTTCAGTCATGAGATCAATAAGCTGGGATACTCTGGCTGGCTCCTGCATAATCTGGGCAAAAGCCAGGGTAAGACGGTTAAACAGTTCATCATAGCCGTTCATGATAAATCTTACGGTCTCAACAGGCGACTGACGGTTAATCCGGTAGATTTCCTCGGTAACAGTACAGTGCCTGCCGGAAAGCTGGCTGTAAATCCAGTCCTTTGCCTCATTAAACTCAGGACACGGGATCTTAAAGGAGACACACCTGCTGCGGACCGTGGGAAGAAGGAGATCAGGGTTGTCGGCGGTAAGAATAAACATGGTTCTGCCCTGAGGCTCCTCGAGAACCTTAAGAACAGCATTTGCCGCCTCAAGGGTGAGCATTTCCGCATTCTCTATAATTACCGCTTTTCCGATATCAAGCTTTGGAGTAAGTGCAACAAACGAAATTATGTCTCTGACGGCATCTATTCCAATCTTCGTTCTGGCCGGTGCGCTGACATGGTAATAATCCGGATGATTGCCGGAAAGACTCAGATTGCAGGAATGGCACGATCCGCAATATCCGGACAGTGACGGATTTTCACACAAAAACAGTCTTCCAAGTTCAAGAGCTATCTCCTTCTTGCCCAGACCGTCACCTCCGTACAGGAGCACGGCGTGCGGAGGTCTGTTTCCTATCAGAACCTCTCTTAACTTGAACCAGGATTCCTTTAACCACGGGAACATAAATAACTTTCCACTGCTGATATGACATCTGAAGTAACTGTCTCCAGGGATCGGGATGCATCTATCACCCTGATGGAACTGTCTGCGGCGGCTTCATTAAGGTATGCGGTGCGTACACGCTGAAAAAAATCCCTCTTCTCCTGCTCGAAGCGATCCCTTCCAAGCCCCCGGCTGTCCACCCGGGAAAGTCCTTCAAGCGGATCTATATCAAGAAGAACCGTCAGATCAGGTTTAAAATCCCCGAGGACTGATTTTTTTATATTCTTGATCATATTCATATCCATGCAGCGTCCGCCGCCCTGGTATGCAACTGATGAAAGATCATGACGGTCGCCGATCACAAATGCGCCTCGCTCAACAGCAGGTTTTATCACCGTTTCTACAAGCTGCACACGTGAGGCGTACATCATCAGAAGCTCCGCCCCCGGGGTGATGGATTCACCCGGATCAAGCAGTATGCTTCTGAGTTTTTCGGCAAGAGATGTGCCTCCGGGCTCTCTGGTGTAAACTATATCCGTGATCCCCTTTGATTCAAGTACGCGTCTGATGGTGCTTATGCACGTCGACTTGCCTGAACCCTCAAGTCCTTCCACAACAATAAAACAGCCTCTGGTCATTTTTTTTCCTGTCGATTAATCAGTTTCTGCCGTGACGGCGTCCTGAACGGTTTCTGCCGGATGAATTCCTGCGTGAATTTGCAGATGCATGCTTTTTCGAACCGGAACGGTCCGGACCTTCGATCTTTACGGCTTCTGACGCAGTCCCGGGATCCTGTACATCACCGTCACCGGCTGCGCTGTTTTTATCCCCGTCAGCGGATCCGTCCTGAGACTTTCTCTGTATCTGCTCTGTCTGCTGAACCGAAGCCTTTTTTCTTTCGCGCTGAAGCTTCACATAATCCGCCACCGCCCTGTTGTGCTCAGAAAGAGTCCTGCTGAACCTGTGACCGCCTGTGCCGTCAGCTACAAAATAAAGATAATCAACATCAGCCGGATGCAGCACCGCCTCGATTGCCGGTTTTGATGCAACAGCTATCGGTGTCGGAGGCAGTCCGTCAATCACATAGGTATTGTACTCATTTACATCCTGCAGATCACGCTTTCTGATATTTCCGTCATAGCGATCTTTGATGCCGTATATGGTGGTGGGATCGGACTGCAGTTTCATGTGACGGTTGAGTCTGTTGATAAAAACAGCCGCCACCAGCGGATATTCCGCCCTGCTGGCAGTTTCCTTCTCCACTATGGATGCAAGAATAAGGGCCTCATACGGATTTTTAAGAGGAAGATCGGCAGCTCTGTCCTCCCAGGACAGATTAAGATATTTTTCAAGATCGGCAAAAGATCGTTTAAGGATATCACTAGCCCTGTCACCAACGGTATATCTGTATGATTCAGCATAAAGCTGTCCCTCGGGATTTTCGGGATTGAAGGTGAAAATACTCTTAATATCCGCTTCATCCAGATCATAGGCAATATTCGGATCCTGCTTCATTCTTGCGGTAATCTGCTCAAACCTGGTACCTTCAATCACAGGAAAATAGTATGAAAGCTCCCTGCCCTCGCAGATTATGGCAAAAGCATCCCTGAGATTTCGGGCCTTCTCAAGAGAATAGGTTCCTGCTTTTAAAGATGTATATTCGGGATTGAGCTTGAACCATAAACGGTAAAACAGTCTGTCCTCGCCGGCTTCGGAAAGATCCATCGCCACAGACAGAGGAGTTGCACCGTGGGCGACAGTATATATTTGAGTTCCTTTCCGCAGGGCTGATTCATCAATGGAGCGGATCCTGTCGGAAATATAAAAAAAAGCGCCTGCCGCTAGCGCGGCAAGAAGTAAAACAAGCAGAGAAAAATACTTTATAAATGAAATCATTTTATTATCGATCCGAATAACCTAATTTTACTAGATCCTCGAATAAAAAAAATAGACAGAGCCGAATCTGCTGATAAAAAACAGGGAAACCGCCGGACAGATCTGCAGGCAAAACTGAAACAGCGGAAAGTCAGCTTCAGGTTCAAATCAGCAGATCCGCCGCACACGCACAAAAAAAGGCACATCCCGAAAGACATGCCGATTATTTAAATGATTTTTAAAAGTAATTAACGGTACTTCTTGAAAAGAATTGATCCGTTGGTTCCGCCGAAGCCGAAGGAATTTGAAAGCGCATATTCAACATCAGCCTTGCGGGCACCTTCACGGCACAAATCCATATCAGCGCATTCAGGCTCCACATTATCCACATTGATTGTCGGAGGAACCATTCCGTCATGAATACACATAACTGAAAAGATTGCTTCGATTGCACCGGCGGCACCAAGGAGGTGACCGGTCATGGACTTGGTGGAGTTAACCATAACTTTGGTTGCACTGTCACCGAACACAGATCTTACAGCTCTGATCTCGGCAAGATCACCAAGATGAGTTGAAGTTCCGTGAGCGTTGATATACTGAACCTGATCAGGAGTTATTCCCGCATCCTTTATCGCATTCTTCATGGAAAGAGCTGCACCTGCACCGTCATCAGGAGGTGCTGTCATATGATGCGCATCAGAACTCATGCCGAAACCGGCGAATTCTGCATAAATCTTGGCACCGCGAGCCTTGGCATGCTCAAGTTCTTCGAGAACCATAATGCCGGCACCGTCACCGAGAACAAAACCGTCACGATCCACATCCCACGGACGGCTGGCCTTCTCAGGCTCGTCATTTCTTGTGGAAAGGGCCTTGAGTGCACAGAAGCCTCCGATACCCATAGGAACTGAAGCCTTCTCAGTACCGCCGCAGATCATTACATCAGCATCACCATTCTGGATCATGCGTCCTGCAAGACCGATGGAATGTGTGCCGGTCGAGCATGCTGTTGCACATGCGATGCTTGGTCCGCGCAGATTGTTAAGAATTGAAACATGACCTGCTGCCATATTGATGATGGAAGCCGGAATAAAAAACGGAGAAATCTTGCGGCAGCCGCTCTTGAAGTAATTCTCGTGATTCACACTGATAGTACCCAGACCGCCGATGCCGGCACCGATGGAGGTTCCGCAACGCTCTGCCTCTTCTCCCTCAGGATGCAGATCTGCATCATTGAGAGCCTGGCTTGCAGCTGCAACGGCATACTGTATGAACATATCCATCTTTCTGGCATCCTTGTTGCTGATGCCATAGGCTGAAGAATCGAAATTTTTTACTAAACCTGCAATCTTGCTTGAAAAATCGGTGGTGTCGTAATCAGTTATTGGAACAATACCGCTCACACCTGCGAGAATATTCTTCCACGATTCCTCAAGATTCAGACCTACAGGGCAAAGAATACCGATACCGGTAACTACAACTCTGCGCTTGGACAAAGCACCCTCCATAAATCTCTACTTTTAAAAATTAATTACTGATCGCATGATTCGCGGCAATCAGATAAAACCTTCAAACAAACAGAGCGACAAAAAGCCGCCCTGAAAAAAATCATTTTATTCTAGAGAAGCCGAATTACTTCTTCTGAGCCTCAATATAGTCAACAGCAGCTTTAACAGTGGTAATCTTCTCAGCATCCTCATCAGGAATGTCAATGCCGAACTCTTCCTCGAGACGCATGATCAGTTCTACTGCGTCCAGAGAGTCTGCACCAAGATCATCAACAAATGATGAGTTCAGCTCAATGCCATCCTTATCACGATCAAGATGTTCAGCCACAATAGATTTTACCTGTTCTACGATATCACTCATGATTTAACTTCCTTAATATAGCACTATTGCCAAAAAAAACAGATCCCTAAAGATTTATTTATACTTCAATTATATATTGATACAGCTTTTATTTATAGTCATTTTTTTTCAAAATGATGCACCGCTTAGCATTTATGCGATAAAGAACACATATGGCAGTCAGATCGAGCAATAAACAGACTGACTGCATCAAATGCCGGGACTCTCAAAAGCACTAATCCATCAGCATTCCGCCGTTGACATTGATTGTTTCACCTGTAATGTAGCCGGCTGCATCGTCAGCAAGGAACAAAACAGCTGCGGCAATATCCTCGGGAGATCCGAGTCTGCCTGCAGGAACTGTTGAAAGAATGCCGCTTTTAACCTCGTCAGAGAGTGCATCTGTCATGTCAGTTGCAATAAAGCCGGGAGCAACAGCATTAACGGTAATTCCTCTTGAAGCAACCTCACGGGCAAGTGATCTGGTAAAACCGATAATGCCCGCCTTTGAAGCGCTGTAGTTGGTCTGACCCGGATTGCCTGCCTTGCCTACTACGGAACTTATGGAAATGATGCGTCCGAATTTCTTCTTCATCATGGATCTTACAACAGCCTTTGAAAGACGGTAGACGGAGGTAAGATTGGTTGCAATCACAGCATCCCATTCCTCATCCTTCATGCGCATGAAGATATTGTCCTTTGTAATACCCGCATTGTTCACAAGGATATCCACATCACCGTATTTTTCCTTTACCGCCGCCATGGCTGCATCCACAGATGCCTGATCGGTTACATTAAGAACAAGACCGGTGCCTGCATCCCCAAGATACTCGCTGATCCCGTCCGCACCCTTCTGAGACGTTGCGGTTCCAACAACCTTTGCACCCTTTGCGGCAAATGCCATAGCAACCGCCTTTCCGATACCGCGGCTTGCACCTGTTACAAGAACAACCCTGTTTTCAAAACTCATTTTTATCCCTTAATTCCGATTAATTCCTGAATTGTTGCAGGAGTATTGACGCTGACACCCTCAATACGCTTGTCTATGCGCTTTACGGTTCCTGTAAGAACCTTGCCCGGACCCATTTCCAGCTGACTCTCTACACCGGCGTCAGCCATGGCAACAACAATATCAGTCCATCTTACCGGGCAGTACAGCTGACGAACCAGCGCATCCTTGATTTTTGCCGGATCCTCTTCGCACTTAACATCCACATTGTTGAATACAGGGATCACAGGGGATGCAATCTCAACAGACTCCAGAACCTCCGCAAGCTTCTCCGAGGCTGACTTCATGAGAATGCAGTGGGAAGGAACAGAAACTGAAAGAGGTACAATCTTCTTTGCACCCTTTTCCTTTAAAATGGCCGAAGCTCTTTCCACAGCCTCCTTGTGACCGGCAATAACAACCTGGCCGATGGCATTGTAATTAACAGGAGAGACAACCTGATCACCTGCAGCCTCCTGACATCCTGCGGCCACCACATCATTGTCAAGACCGAGAACCGCCGCCATTGCACCAACTCCTGACGGAACAGCCTCCTGCATAAGACGTCCTCTGGTCTCCACAAGTCTGAGTCCGTCACGGAAGGTCATGGCACCGGAGCAGACAAGTGCTGAATACTCGCCAAGAGAATGACCTGCCATGTATGAAGGCATCTGACCCTGAAGAAATGTCCATACCCTCCATACCGCAAATGACGCTGTCAGAAGAGCCGGCTGGGTGCGGCTGGTCATATTGAGTTCTTCCTCAGGACCTGCATTTATAAGTTTGGCCATATCGTAGCCGAGAGTATCACTGGCTTCCTGATAAATATCAGAAACTAGAGGATAAGCATTAAACAGATCGGAAAGCATTCCTACACTTTGAGAACCCTGACCAGGAAACACAACAGAAAAACAAGACATTTTAAATTCTCCCGAAAATTAACCGGCTGCCGGGATCCGGCAGCATCCGATAAAACTAGTAGCGAATAAGAGCCGAACCCCAGGTAAAGCCGCCGCCGAAGGCCTCAAGCAGAATCAGCTGGCCTCTTTTGATCCTGCCGGATCTGACACCCTCATCCAGAGCCAGAGGCACGGATGCAGCCGAGGTGTTGCCGTGACGATCAAGAGTGATGATGACCTGATCCATGCTCAGACCGAGCTTGTCGGCCGTAGCCTTGATGATTCTCAGATTAGCCTGGTGCGGAACAAGCCAGTCCAGCTGGCTCTTGTCTATACCTGCAAGCTCAAAGGTATCTGTTACCAGATGACTCAGTGTATTGACAGCCACCTTGAAAACCTCGTTGCCCTTCATATAAAGATAGCGGTTCTCCTGTGCAGGATCCTGGGTATTAATGTATGGAAGTGATAGCAGTTCGCCGTAGCTTCCGTCGGAATGAAGATGGGACAGAATTATTCCCTCCTCCTCCGAAGCTCCCACAACCGCGGCCCCCGCACCGTCTCCGAAAAGAACAATCGTGGTGCGATCAGTCTGATCACAGGCGTTTGATATAATATCCGCACCGATAATCAGCACCTTGCGACAGGCTCCGCTTTTAATGTACTGATTCGCAATATCCATGACGTAGACAAAACCGGAACACGCCGCCGACACATCCATGGCGGGAACCGTCCTGCAGCCGAGATTGTGCTGAACATAGTTTGCTGTTGACGGGAAGGCATGGGAGGATGACGATGTACCTACAAGAATCAGATCTATCTCCTCCGGTGAAACCTGCGCAGCCTCAAGAGCACGCTTAGAGGCCTCAAGCGCCATATATTCCACGGTTTCACCTTCACCCGCTATATGTCTTTCCTTGATGCCGGTACGCTTGGTGATCCATTCATCGGATGTATCCACCATTTTTTCCAGATCAGCATTATTTCTTACTTTAACCGGAAGATAACTGCCGGTACCCAATATCTTACTATACATCCTACAGCCTGTTTTCAACTCAATAAATTCGACAAATTACGCGGAAGTCCAGCCTCCGCCTCGTGCATCGCCCGAATCAGAGCGTTAACGGTGGCCTGTTTTCTGGCCGAGCCGTGACTCTTGATCACCACGCCCTGCAGTCCGAGAAGACTTGCACCGTTGTAGGTATCCGGCAACAGTGTTTTCATTTTGCTTTTCACAAACAAGGCAAGCGGAAGCTTGAGAAGACTCCAGAACCCTGTCATGCTTCCTGACGCCTTGGATCTGATAAGCCTTACAAGTCCCTCTGACGTTTTGAGAGCAATGTTTCCGGCAAACCCGTCGCATACTATCACATCGGCGCAACTGTTAAAAAGAGAGTCGCCCTCAATATAACCTATAAAATCTATGAATTCCACAAATTGAAGCAAATCGCTTGCTTTTTTGATACATTCGTTGCCTTTATTGTGTTCAACACCCACATTAAGCAGAGCTACCCTGGGACGTCTGGCCGTGTTCATCACAATCTGGTACTCTCTTGCACCCATGCAGGCAAACTGCACAAGATTTTCCGGACTGCAGCATACATTCGCGCCCAGATCCAGCATCAGGGAAAACCCGTCCTCCTTTGCATCGCTTGGAACAAAAGCGGCAAGAGCCGGACGATCGATATTAGGAATTTTATGGATGACATGACTGGCGATGGCCATCAGGGCTCCGGTATTGCCTGCGCTGACACAGCTCCCCGCCCTTCCTTCACTCACCTGCTCGAGTGCTATGCGCATCGATGTGCCCCCGGAGTGTCTCAGGGCATAGGCAACGGGACAGTCTGAAGGAATCTTGCTTTCCGCGGATATGAATTCAACCCTCTCATGAGAGTCGAGACGGCAGCGACGCATTTCAGCCTCGCATTCACTCTCCACACCCACAAGAATAAGTTTTAAAGATTCTGAAATTAATAATGCCTGCTTTGCAGCAGGCACAGTCAGGGACGGACCGAAATCTCCGCCCATGAGATCTAAAGCGACTACAAGATCTCTATCTGAAAAACTCACTTTAAGCTTCGGTATTTTCGTTAACTTCAGCTTCCTGTTCTTCAGCAGTATTCTTCTGAATCACTTTCTTACCGCGGTAGTAACCGTCTGCGGTAACACAGTGACGCATATGAACTTCCTTTGAAGTTGGATCTACTGACAGGTTTGCAGCAGTCAGGGCGTCGTGAGAACGACGCATTCCGCGCTTGGAACGTGAAGTATGATTCTGTTGAACGGCCATTGCCTTTCTCCTAGTTGTTTTTGCTCTTAATCAAATCTCCCAGAGCACGAAAAGGGTTGTTACCTTCATCCTGCTCAATATCATCACCGCCCGCGGTTCCGATTCTTCCGGCAGCGGGACATACCTCCTCCGGATGCTTGGCCACAAGCGGCAGGGACAATATCAGTTCGTCCTCAATTATATCATAGAGATGAACCTCACCAAAACTATTTAGTTCTGCACAGTCAAACTCATCCTCCAGCTCCAACTGCTTGAGTAGCGTCTCATCGGAAGAGTACTTGAATTTCGCGTCAAGCGAAATGGTCATACTTTCCAGACACCGCTGACACGTCATAACAACAGACGTTCTGGCCGTCCCTTCAAACACGTGAAGCCCGCTCAAATCCTTGTAAAAGGAAACCCGAACCTCAATATCGTTCTCAATGCCGTCAACCATGTCTGCCAGACGGGAGAAATCTGACTTGCATATAATCCCCTCGTAATCCAGCTTTTTGGCGGCGGCTCTAATCGGATCTATTGTTACTGGTATCTTAACGTTCTGCATAACGCCCGTAATAGTAGCACAAATGAGACATTAATCAATGATTAATTCAATTAATCATCATACATCGCAGCAGGATCTTACCCGGCGAACGTCTGCACCCTACCGCACGCAGATTTTCTGCCCGACGGTCTTTTCATTCACGAAAATACCTGTGCAGTCAGGAAGGATCCGTGCAAGCTGAGCCACATTCTTCACAATCACCAGAGGATCCTCCTTTATAAGAATCGACGCATCATGAACACCGCATGTCACGCCTGCTGAAGGAACTCCTGCATTCAAAGCCATGCGCAAATCAAGATTTGAATCTCCGACCATAAGAGCCTGGGAAGGCTTAAGTCCGAAATGCTTCAATGTCAGCTCCATCATCATAGGATCCGGTTTTGATTTTGCCTGATCACCGCACATTTCAAAATCAATCAGCTCTCTCATTCCCTCCGTGGCAAACAGTCTCTCCAGTCCTCTTCTTGACTTGCCTGTTGCTATGGACAGCAGATAGCCGCGGTTTTTCAGATTTTTAAGAGCTTCAAGCGTACCCGGAAAATACGGACTCGGAGTCTCATCCTCGCGTCTGGTACACAGATGCCGGTATTCATCAGTGATAACATCAATCTTTTCATCAGTCTGTGAAGGAAAGAGCTTTGCCACTGCGGCTCTTAAAGTTATGCCTATGATATTCAGAACCTCCTTTTCGGACGGAACCGGCACTCCGCAGTTTTCCGCAGCCTTCTGCATACACCATACGATGCATCCTACAGAATCAACAAGAGTCCCGTCCACATCGAATATGACGAGTTTTATCTTTGAAAAACCATCATTTTTGCCGAAAATTTCTTCTTTATATTTCAGTTCCATTCTAAAACCTTCATTTAAAACAAACTGCCGCAGATTCATCATCTGATATATACATCCGGGCATACTTTCTACTGTCAGTGACTGTTACCGCATTTCACCTTTTTCAGATTTCTTTGCATCATCGGCTGCAAGGCGATCCAGAAAAGCTTGCAGCTGTTCATCAAGAGGCGCCTCTACAGTCGTCAGTTTTCCGGTACCCGGATCGGTAAATACCAGAGTTCTTGCATGAAGGAACATTCTTTTAAGTCCGTTCTGCTCAAAACCGGCATCCAGCAGCCTGTCACCGTACTTATCATCCATGGCTATCGGATGATGCTTGAAAGCACAGTGCACTCTTATCTGATGGGTTCTTCCGGTACGAGGCGAGGCCTTTACAAGAGTGGAATTTTCAAAAACTCTCAGAACCTCGAAATCCGTACAGGACGGTTTGCCGTTTCTGTCTACTGTAACCATGCGTTCACCGGACTTGAGAACATTCTTCAGAAGCGGTTCATTTACGACGGAAATTCTTTGCGGCCAGATTCCGTGCACCAGCGCCCAGTAATGCTTGTGCATGGTCTTGAGTCGAAGCTGCTCGTGAAGGCATCTTAGGGCGCTGCGCTTCTTGGCAATCATTAAACATCCTGACGTGTCGCGATCCAGTCTGTGCACAAGTTCAAGATAGTGCAGATCACTCCTGCCGCTTCTGAGCGCCTCGATGACTCCGTAATCCACACCGCTTCCTCCGTGAACAGCAACACCGGCAGGCTTGTTGATCACTATCATTTCCGGAGTCTCATATATGACAGAACTGGTAAGACTCTTTACAATATCAAGATTTTCAGACGGTGCTATTACCGGTGCCTCCTCCACCTTGACCGGAGGCAGTCTGAGCTCGTCTCCTGCTCTTAATCTGTACTCAGGCTTGATGCGTTTGCCGTTGGCCCTGACCTCTCCTCTTCTTAAGATCCTGTAAACAAAACTTTTCGGTACACCTTTGAACTGGCCGAGGAGAAAATTATCAACCCTCTGCCCGTCTCTGTCACTTTCTATAACAACATGACGAACAGAATATTCAATAAGCGGCATGGGAACTCCGAAAGAAAAAGATAGCAGACAAGCGTGGGTATTATATCTGTTAAAGTGATGATTGCATATACAGAATGTATATGCATGAGTTTACAGAATTTTGTAAAAATTTTTTATTTTGTGACATAAACTCATCAAATTAACATTTATTCGACATATATTACATTAATATTCGTTCTGAATAAGAGATTAGAAGACAATATGGAAAGTTTTAAATCTTCTGAGCTGAAATCAATTCTGCATTCCAAAAGATCAAACCTATATTTTTTAGAACATTGTCGCGTTTTACAAAAAGACGGCAGGGTGCTGTATCTCGCCGAAAAATCCAAACAGGAAAACTGTTTCAACATACCGCTGTGCAATACGACAGCGATTCTCTTAGGAACTCTGCGGTTGATACTCAGATATGCACGACTTTCCTGATGCTCGGAGATCACTTTTCTCCTCTCTTGACTCAGATCCGAAGTGGCAAAATGAAAATTCACTTTACGCAAACACCAATCAGGATCACAATGGCAGATAAAAACTGGATGAACATCTGTGCGGAGTCAAAAATGTGGCTCTTAAAGTCTCACTCTACCTGCCAACGATAAAAAAACAGCCTTCCTCATACCGGGATCATAAAAAGTCTTAAACAAAAATCTGAAGGAAAGTATATCTGACAGGATCAGTCTGCCGCTGCGGTGAAAAAATTCAGAAAAGAGAATTCCTCTGTCAGCGATGCGTTTATTCTTAATCTCGAAGGTACAGGATGCGGCAAAACGACAGCAAATGCAAAATAGCTGCGGCTCTTGAAGAGGAAGAGGGAACTCTGCGATTTACCCTGGCACTTAGACTAAAAAACCTAACTCTGCAAACCGGTGATGAATATCGTGACAGACTCCGTCTAACGGACGAAGAACTGGCGGTAGTCATAGGCTTAGATGCTATTCTGCAGCTTCATGAGCAGGAGAGAGAAATGTAGAGGAACCCGAAAAAAGATGGTAATACTTTAACAGGTTCTGAATCGCTAGAAGAACTTTTTGAAGCAGAAACAGTATGTGAAGGCGAACTTCCGCATGAGTGGGTTTGTACTCTTTTTAAAAATTCCAAGGCAGCCAAAATGCTATATGCACCGTTACTGAGCTGTACCATTGACCAGATAATGTCAGCCACAGAATGCTGCCTCGGAGTACGCAAAGTTATCTGCCGCATAGGCAGCTTAGAAAGACCATGCGGGTTGGAATTCCGATCAGTGTCGTTATTTGCCACATGACAGCTTAGAAAGGAAAGAGAACTTGCAGGCCGAGGTAGAAACCTACCAAAAGGATTCTTTGAACAAAAAGACCATTATGAAATTTACGTGAAAATTTATACCAAAACAGGAGATCCCATAAAATAGAGACATGTATACAAAACTTATGTGCATTGCCAGCAAGAAAGACTATACCAAATTTTATACCTCATATCCGCGCCCCAAAGGACGCTGTTTTACGGAACAATCAGATAAAATCGTAACAACTGATGTTTTAGTACCCAAGTTCACAGATCCGAATATGATATTGTTCACAACAGCATTTGCCTTATGAGATAATGTTAGTGTGCCGTTGTGTGTGTGTCTGTACGCAGATTAAAAATAATTTTTATACACCCGGTCAGAATTGGACAGCTGATATCAGCCTCGTCATGGTAAGCTTTAAGATCTTCTGAAAAATGAATTTCTTTTACATAAAGCAGCCTGAGGCCTCTTTCGTAAGACTGTCTGTAAGGCTGCACCGAAAGGATAAGCGCAAAACATGAACATCCTTCCGGTGCGTTAATTTAAAAAGATAGAAAATTCCTCTGTAAGGGTATCAAGTCGTGAGACTGCTATAACACGCTGCAGCAAGGATAGAAAAATGAGTTTATATGAAAAGAATGTTAATCAACGCAACTCAGGATGTTGAGATGCGCGTTGCCCTGGTAGACGGCCAAAAGTTGTATGATCTGGATCTTGAGGGTCCGGGACATGAACAGAAGAAGGCCAACATCTACAAAGGAGTCATCACAAGAGTTGAGCCAAGTCTCGAAGCCGCTTTTGTGGATTACGGTGTAGGAAGACACGGTTTTCTTCCTCTCAAGGAAATAGCTAAAGAATACTTCAAGGACGGACATACCTACTCATCAAGAACAGATTTGCAGGAAGCACTGCCTGAAGGTACGGAAGTGATAGTCCAGATTGAAAAGGAGGAACGCGGTCTCAAAGGTGCTGCACTTACCACATACATCAGTCTGGCAGGAAGTTTTCTTGTTCTGATGCCGAACAATCCGCGTGCCGGCGGCATTTCACGAAGAATCGAAGGCGATGAGCGCGATGAAATGAAAGAGGCACTCAACAGTATCAGTGTTCCGCACGGCATGGGTATAATAATCCGCACCGCTGGTGTAGGCAAATCATCCCAGGAACTCGAATGGGATCTCAAGGTCCTTACCAGACTGTGGGATTTCATCAAGAAGGCTGCAAACGAAAAACCGGCTCCGTTTCTTATCTACCAGGAAAGCAACGTAATTCTCAGAGCCGTAAGAGACTATCTCAGACCAGACATCGGTGAAATAATAATTGACAACAAGGAAGTCTATGAAAAGACTCTCAAACACGTCAGCATGGTCCGTCCAGAATTCTCGAACCGCATAAAGCTCTACACCGATGAAGTACCTCTCTTTACCCACTATCAGATTGAAAATCAGATAGAATCTGCATTCCAGCGCAAGGTAAGACTCCCTTCCGGCGGTGAAATCGTAATCGATCCTACCGAGGCTCTGACGTCAATTGATATCAACTCGGCAAAGGCAACAAAGGGCGGAGACATTGAGGAAACGGCACTTCAGACCAATCTTGAAGCTGCTGATGAAATAGCGCGTCAGCTCCGCCTGAGAGATCTTGGAGGTCTGTTTGTTATTGATTTCATTGATATGACTCCCGCCAAAAACCAGCGTGAAGTTGAAAACCGCATGCGTGAGGCTGTACAGTCAGATCGCGCCAGAATCCAGATTGCCAAGATTTCAAGATTCGGTCTTCTTGAACTTTCAAGACAGAGGATCCGTCCTTCCATCAATGACACCAGTACTCATGTATGTCCGCGCTGCGAAGGTCAGGGATTTATCCGTGATGTTTCATCGCTTTCTCTTTCGATTCTGCATCTTATTGAAGAGGAGGCTCTTAAGAGCAACACCGAACAGGTTCATGCCCAGGTTCCTATCAAGGTGGGTGCATACCTTCTCAATGACAAGAAGGACGCAATAAGTTCAATTGAAAAGCGTCATGACGTAAAGATTTACATAATTCCTAATGCGGATCTTGAAACACCGCACTACGAGGTGTACCGTCTGAGGAAAAACGATCGCGGAGAGGAGGAGCATATAACCGCGCACCGCATATCCGAGGATCGTGCATATGTGCCAGAAAAGGAGAACTGTACATCTGACAAGCAGGTTGCGGCTGTAAGCAGTGTTATGGCTGTACAGGATATGGAGCCTGCTCCTACCCCTACCAAGATTTCCTGCACAAACTTCTTCAAGAAGATTGCCGGTGCATTCAAATCAATTTTCAGCGGTTCATCAGACAGCAAAAAGAATGAAAAGAATTCCCACCGCGGCCAGAGACACGGAAGAAACAGTGATCGCAGAAACTCTTCCAGAACTGAAGTTCAGACTCAGAAGCAGAATGAAAGAAACCGTGCATCACAGATAAACCGCAGGAAAAATCAGGAGAGACCAGCTTCGACTGAAAAGAATCCTGCAGCCGTCAAGGAGCAGCACAGACAGTTCCAGCAACAGCAGAATGCGACACCTGTACAGACGCCGGACACTTCAAAAGAGAAGCGGGAACGTCGCGAGCGCAGAGAACGCCGTGATGTACGCACCAGGGTGAGACAGAATGACGAAAGAATTCAGAGTCAGGAGATATCTCCTCGCCAGAAGCCTGAAAGCATAAGAAAACCTGCTGTCCGCACTGATTCTGCCGCTCAGAAAGCCGCTGCCCATACAGCAAAAATTCAGACTCCTAGAATTTTCCCTGCCGGAGCTGCTGAAATTAAATTCTCAACAAGCGCTCCTGCCCAGCCTGAGCACAGACAGCTGCTTGAAACCTCAGCATACAGCGGCAGAGAATTTGGAGATTTCAATAAAGACAACTCCCTGAGGGCGTCCGGAGCAACCCAGATCGAATTTTCCCGCAGCGAACCTGCCCTGCCTGAACATCATGATCTGGCACCGGGAATTCAGCAGGCAGACTACATACTCGCGCGAACCGAACCGAAAGTGTCAGGTCGTGCAGCCGGTGCAAATTCCCTTTCGAATTTCGCAGCCGTACCGATGGGACAGCCGGAGAAATCTGAAGAATAAAATAAAACAAAATTCAAACTGAATAAATGCGAAAGCCTGCTAAACCAAGCAGGCTTTTTTATGCACTTTAAAATCAACCGGCAGAATCGTCTGCCTGCTAATCAGAGAAAAAAACAAATTTTAACATTCACTTTTAAACAGTCGGAACCAACCTCAATCCAAAACTGAGCCTGCCCCGCTTTCCCTTCTCTGCTTATTGCATTCCTCTTCCGACTAAAGGCAGTATATAGCCCAGAATTACAATTAATAACTTGAGAGCCAAATATCCGAAGAACAAACACAATGCCTGAGTAGACGAACTTTCCGGTATTTTGTCAATCGGACCACCGGCTGAAAGTCTGTAAACATATCCTTTAATTTTGAAAAATCTGATAAAACAATAAACAGACTGGTAGAGAGCATAAAAATACACAAGAAAAAAGCATAAACCGATCAGACCGAAAATAATGCAAAAAATAATTAAACCTATAGCAAGCAGTCTGTCCCCAAAATCTAACCCTGCAATAATGGAAAGCAATAAACCTCCGACCAGACATATAATCAGTGCAACTACATAAAAAAGAGAATACTTCATATAGCTCCAAATAAACTCACAGCGGCGGCGGATGTCATCTATGTCATCCGCATAAAGTGCATAACCTCTGCTTTCAAATACTGCTTTAGTCTGAGTAAGAATATTTCTCGATCTGAAAAGCAAATAAACATAGACTACAAGACCCGCAAGCGGAAAAACAACCCAGAAAACAAGAGTAACAATAAGCAGAGGCGTCATATTCTCAAGAACTATTACATCTTCAGCTATATCAACTGCCGGCGCTGCTGCTTCATTGTTTTTGTAATCCGGTGAAGAGACAGGTACATTAGATTCAGATGCAACACTCGTAATTCCCGTCTTCAGATCTATCTGTCTGGTACCGCAATGGGTACAGAAAACAGATTCGTCCTTAATTTGTTTTCCGCAATTTCTGCAAAACATGCCAATTCTCCGCAAAATATTAAAGGCTATTGTGCACGAGCTGGTTCATAACGCACAGGAGCGCTAAAACCAGTTTAAAGCATATTCATCCGCACAATACCTGTTATCCACTATTAATCGAAACCTATTATCCACAATTTATCGAAAAAAAAAACTGAACGACAATTTTCAAACACTACATTTGAAGATCCTTGCTGAAGCAGATTTGACACTGTCCCTGCCGACAGCAAAACTGCAGGTCTGCACACCTGAAGATAGAAACACTGCACCGGCGATTACTTCATAAATCATTGAAGAACAGCAACATCAAATAGTCAAAATATTGAACCTCTTAACAAAATGTACAGTTAAAATCTGATTTTTTTGAAACGCGTTAACTACCGTTCATAAACAAACTGATACGATAACATCATCAATGTCACACGGAGGCGGATCACTGTGATCTGAAATCAATATGAAAAAATACCGCAATATTATTCTTGTACTGGATGCAGGTGGCTACAACACTGATGCCCTGGAAAAAGCTTTTTTTCTGGCTAAAAGAGATCCCGACGTAAAGGTCACAGTTTTTCTTGCAATTTTCGATTTTTCCTATGAACTGTCTACAATCATGTCTTTTACTGAAAAGGAGGAAATGCTCTCCAAAATAATCGATGCCAAGGAGGCTGAGGTTGAACAGGTTATAAAAGAGCACGATATTGACAACAAAAACATAAATGTAAAAGTGGTATGGTCAAGAAGTGCAGGAAGTGCTCTTGGAAAAGAACTCAAAGCAGGAAACTATGATCTGATAATTAAAACATGTGCAGTAAATAATTCTATCTACGGATTACTGCAGACTCCTGTCGACTGGAAGCTGCTGAGAAAAGCAACCATTCCGGTTATTCTGGTAAAAGAGAAGCAATGGATCGCCGACGGAGTTATTCTTGTAGCTCTGTGCTATACAGAACTCGGTTTTTGTAACCGTGTAAACAGAAAACTTCTCAGGGAAGCTCAGATCCTGGCTAAAATCACAGGATGCAGGATCCACCTGGTTCATGCCGTACCGAATCCTCTCCTCAACACATATATTGAGGTTCCTGGATATCTTCCAAGCACATACAACGAGGCTGTTATCAACGATCATACCTCCAAAATAAAACGATATGCCGATGATCACCGCATTTCTCCTGATAATGTCCATATTCAAACCGGAGATCCGGAGGATGTTATTCCAAATGTTGCAGAAGAGGTGAATGCAACAGCAGTTCTGATGGGAAGCGTAGGAAGAGACGGTTTTTCAGGAACAGTCATCGGCAATACAGCTGAAATGATAATGGATGAACTTGCATGCGACATGATTGTAATCAAGACACCGGAGGATTTGTTTGATCCTACTGTAATTGACGATGCAGATGAGGCAGAAAATCCAGATCAGTAAGATGCAGTAATATTGAAACACAGCCTTTAACATTGCCCGTTTTTGCAATCTCAGGAAAAGAAGCATAAACAGTTAAAACTACAAGGTATGTTCAAACATGCATCATGCAAAGTGTGTTCAAACATACCACTGTTTACATATCTGGACACATATTTCGCACCGGATGATAATTTTATAAGGTCGGAAATGATTTTTTCGCGTGAACAGATTGATTTCCTGCTTTCAGCATACTTGTTCAAACGGCTCTGTTAAGGAATAGCGTAGATTCTGAAATCAGCATGATACATCATAAAGTAATCCGGGCTGTAAACTTTGCCGTTTAAATTCAAAAATATAAATACTTACGAAATGTATTGAATTTCTGCGGCATCACACTTCTGTTGAACATAGCTTTGATAATAAAGGATCATTTATGAATCCAGATAAAGATAACTGTTTAGTAGCCATGTATGGCAAAACACAATACACAAAAGCAATGTACGACTTTCATGGATGCTCTGATAAAGTTGAATTCTGCTATCCCGGACTTGCCCTGTTCAAGCATCTGCAGCAGAATCAAAAAAAATCATTTCGAAACATACTGATTATCGGTTCCGACTCAAGTTACTGGTTTGATATGGTGCTTAATTTCAAACATCTTTTCGCCATGGACGGAATTCCTTTTCCTTTTGCTGATCGTATTGCAGGTTGCAGTAGTGAAGATTATGCCACTATGCATAATGCAGAAAGTCCGGAAAAAATTTTTGATGCAACAGCAAAGTGCGAGCCGGATGAGATCAAACTTATTCAGAATGAGATTAACGAGATTCTAAAAAAGCACTATAAGTGCAGCCTGACAATCCTGATCTACAATGGAGATATTTCTTCATATTCAGTTCAGACAGACATCATTGAAAAAATTCTCGAATGTAAAGAAATGTTCCTAAACAGATACATATATCTTGATGTGACAAACGGCTTCAGGTTCATTCCGCTTCTAGTGCTTGCATCATTAAAATTTCTTCAGAATATTCAGAATTTACGTATCGCCGATATTTTTTATGCACAGAATCAGGGTAGCAAAAGCTCATTTATCAGTCTTGGCATGCTGAACAGAATATATGATGAGTCTGTCTGTTACTCACTTTTTTCTGACAGTGTTCGTCTTCATCATATTGCCGGAATATGCACAGACACCAATATCAGCAGTGGCTTGCTGGAGATTGATAAACGTCTGAATTTACAGGAATTTGATAAACCGAGAACAGTATTTGGCAATATACTGCCGAAACTTAACAGTTTCTTCGGAGACAGCACCGTCTTTACCCCGGAATTTTTTGAAGAAATAACAAAATCACTGAGTTCAGATATGTATCTGCTGCTTCGCAGATACATCGACAATGAACAGATGTTCAGTGCAATTCTGTTGCTCGAGTATATAAGACTCAGTGGTATTCATGATCCTTTTGCCGACAGTGATAAAAAAAGAGATAAATATCTGAAATTCAGAAACAGGATCCTCCACTATGAATATGCCGACCGCGAAGATAACAGCATAGTAGATTACGGCAGCAACCTTAAATCTTTTCTGTACAGCAACGAAATAATTCGCGGCAAAGATACATCCGGCGAACCCGATCAAGCCCCGCTGCCTGTCTTTTTTACATTTATAGGCAGCGCAAGGTATGATGAGCTGGAATTTGACATAAAAGAGTTAGAAATCAGCAAATCAAGGTTTATTGCCAATTCTCTTTCGATGGAATATTTCAAAAAAGGCGAGATATCCAAGTATGTAGTGATTGGAACCTACACCAGCGGATGGAAGGGTTTTGTTGATTTTCTGCTCGAACAGTATAACGATTCTCTTGATGCAATTGATGTCCTGGCTGAAATCGAGCAATGTTTCAAGGAATATGCATACATGAAAAACGAAAGAAACGGTATGCAGGAAGATTACAGGCTGAACGAAGACGCTGTAACCAGAATCAACAGTCTTTTTGAAAGGCATAAAAAGACGCTGGGACAGTATATCGAAATTTTTGGCTATGACGATATCTATTCCAATCAAAACTCATACGAAGAATTAAGAACCTTCTTGACCAGCTCTATCGCTCCCGGTCAGGACTTCATAGTAGATATTACCCACAGTTTCAGAAGTATCCCTATAGTTGCATTTCTTACTCTCTTCTCTGTAACGGCTCTCAAAGGATCAAAACTGAAACATCTTTGGTATTCATTACCCCATGGAAAGAACTGTGGAAAACTGCTCGATCTGACATATCTGGCAAACATGATCAGTGATTCAATGTCTGTGGGGCTTTTTAACGGATCGGAAGATCCCGGATATCTGCTTCCTCTCCTTAACCGATATCTTCCTGAACAGTCAGAACTGTACAAATGCATAAGTGAAGGATCAAAAGCAGAAAAAATGCTTTACTTTTCCACTGCTCAGAAGAGTTATAAACAGGCTCTTGAAATCATATCCTCTATAGATCTGAGTTCAAAAGACAAACTACTGAATATGATTTTTCCTTTCTTTGAAAAAAATCTGCAGAATGTTAAAAGCGAACTGTTCTCCAAGGCTGTCAGTTTCTGTAAAAAAGGCCGGTATTCTATGGCCATCTGCGCATTATATGAGGCATACAACTCTTTTGCCGAGAAACTCAATAAAAATTCTGAAATCAAGAAAGTTGATTGGATGGATGCATCATTGTACGACTATACAGATCTGGTGGATTCTATGGTTAAAGATGAGTGTGAATATATAAGCGAACTGCCAGAAAAACATCGCTCGGGCAAAAAAAGGAAAATGGATGCTAAGATGCGCAAATATGGAGAAATAGTAGAAAACTCCTGCAGAATGATACATATCAATTCTAACTTTGATTTGATAAAGAGACTAAGACGCTATATAACATCCGAGATCAAAGAATCATGTTCCGCCAAATTCGGAGGATTTGACTTCAATGAAGCAAGAAAAGATATTTTTTTCGATAAAGAACAGAAGAAAAATTTTTTCAGCGCCGCCGGACTGAACATACCTGTTCTTGAGAAAACAATTAAAGAATCAGCTGATGAACTGAAACAACTGTATAAATTCAAGGATGAATTTTTTGAACTGGTTGCAAGAAAATCAGCAGAACAGCAATCTGACAGCGAACAGACTTCAACAGATGAATGTTTATGTAATGAGAACGAACCGAATAATTCAGATGCTGTATCTTCAGAAGATTCAGAATAATTTGATCCTGAGATTTTACAAAAAATAACACTGCAGCATAAACATTCATATCCACGTGCCTGACAAAAAATTCGTGTATTTCCGTTAAGTCTGTTAATACCAAAAACTTAACGGAGATGTATGAATATGGCAAAAAAGGTATGCTCTGTTCATCAAAGTTTTTGATATCACAGAAACACGATACATTTCGTAAGTATTTATATTTTTAAACTTCAAAAAGTAAAATTTATAGCCTGGATAAATTTATAATTTATCAGGTAAATTTTAGGATCAACTCTATTCCTTAACATAGCCGTTCAAATATTTGAAACCGATCAGCAATTCATAAAAATAAATTGAATTTTATAAACAAAAGTGACTTAATGTCACAAATCATAATAATTATACTATAGTAAGATAGCACTTAATCATTCATGGAGGTCATGTGCTGTCAAGTCTCAAAATAGAATTCACAACAGATGATAGCTCATTCAGTTATCGCAAATCTTCTAATATGCACGGACTTCTAATGCAGCTTATTTCACCTGAATACTGTGAAAAGCTTCATTCGATGGTGCAGATTCCCTGCAGTCAGTTTCTGGAACTTGGTGAAAAAAAATTCTGGCACATTAAAGGCCTTAATGAAGAAGCTTTCCGCAACATAATAGAGCCTGTTCTGAATGCGACAGAAACAGAGTACGAGCTCAAAGACGGAATTCTGCTGAAATTCGTCAGCAAGGAAATACGACTTGGAACAAGAAAGGAACTGATTGAAAGATTCTACAGTGCATCGGAGCCAGACAGATTTATAAACATCGAATTCCTGTCACCAGTTTCCTTCAAGAGTGCATCCCGCTACGTTAATCTGCCTGATCTGCGACTGATTTTTCAAAGCTGGATGAACCGGTTTTCAGCAGCGTCGGATATGGAAATGTTTGACGAAGAAACTCTGCTCCAGCTGATTGATAACTCATCAGTCAGGAATTACAGACTGCGGAGCATTCCGTTCCCGCTTGAGAACGCAACCATTCCCGCCTTTACTGGCTCAATGACAATCAAAATTAACGGCAGCGCCACCATGGCCCGATACGCGCGACTGCTGGCAGAATTCGGAGAATACTCTGGAGTAGGGATCAAAACATTTTTGGGTATGGGAGCCCTGCGCCTGGTGCCGAATACACCCGGCAAAAGGGGTACAGAATAAAAAAAACAGCAGGAATAAAACATGAAAGAACATCAGATCAAAATCGCACTTGCATCTCTTGTATCTAACATAAGCAGACTTGCAGCCAGGGCATCGGCAGGCGCGGATCCCTGCGGACTTGATTTTCTCACACGCTGTTCCGTTCCGGACAATCTTAAAGCATACTCCGGTGCGCCGGATCCAGCCGGTGATCCTGAAAAATGCCCGGATTCATACATACTGACTCTGGTAAAAACAGCAGGAAATATTGCGGCGGCGTCAATCGGACTCCAAAGTTACGATGCTCCGGCGGCAAAAGAGGATCCAGACTGTCAGTTTGAAAGCATCTACAATCTGCTCAATCTTGATGAGCGCGGAAATTCTCCGGAAACTCAGGAGAAATACTTCTACGGCGCAGCAAAACTGGATGAAGGGATCAGATTTCCTCTTTCCGGTCATGAGCTTAAATGCGGCACAGCTTCCGGTTCCGGCGCTGTCAGTCATGGCAGCAGTCAGAAGCTGAACGAGGAATTCTACCGCAAAATAATGACCGACATAGAAAAAAGTCTTAAAAAACTTGAGTATTCGGATTCATATCTTTCCTCACTTCTTGAAATTCTTGAAGTCAACACTACATATGTGCCGGCATTCTGTTCAGCGGTTTCTGCAGACATTTCAATGTTTGATCACATGAAAATGAGTGTCGCTCTGGCGCTTGCCCTGGACGAATACATCAAAGATCAGCAGATCGCCGAGCCGGAGAATTTTCTGAACGACTGCGGCGGCAGATTTCTTCAGACCGACTCGCTTGTCATGTTCTCCATGGATCTATGCGGCATACAGGACTTTATCTACACTATCACCACAGACAAGGCTCTCAAGACACTCCGCTCACGCTCTTTCTATCTTGAACTGCTTATGGAGCATATGATTGATATGCTGCTGGACGAATTTTCCCTCTGCAGAATGAACCTGATCTACTCGGGCGGAGGACACTGCTATATCCTGCTCCCGAATCTCAGGGACACAAAGGAAAAACTGTCCTGTTTCTGCCGCAGTATCAACAGGTGGCTGATTGACGCTTTTGATATTTCTCTGTTTCTCAGTTCCGGAGCCGGCATCTGCTCCCCGGCAGCACTGTGCAACAGCCCTAACGGTTCCCTGGGACAGGTATTCATTGCAATAGGTGAAGAAATCAACCGTGCCAAGAACTGCAGATACAGTGCAGCAGAACTGAAAAGGCTCAACAGCCTCGAGCACGATGACTATACCAGGGAATGCAGCGTCTGCCGGAGAACCGGTCATCTGAACAAAGAAGGAAAGTGTGCATCCTGCCTGCAGCTTGAGGAGTTTTCAAACAGAATACAAAACGGAGGGTGCTATTTTACCGTGCTTAAGGGTTCGGGATCTGATGCCCTTCCGCTGCCCGGTGACTGCTGTCTTGTGGCAGATACCCCTGACGATCTCAAGATCAGACTGAATTCAGAAAATAATAAACCGGTAAGAGTATATTCCAAAAACAGTTTTGTCAGTGAAACAGGTGTTGCCACAAGACTGTGGGTCGGCGACTACTACTATGATCGCGTGATGGAAAAGCTGGCAGCTGAAAGCACCGGAATCAAACGCATCGCGGTACTCAGAGCGGACGTTGACAATCTGGGGCAGACCTTTGTAAAGGGCTTTGAAAGCAAAAAATACGGTGCGAAATATGTAAACCTGGCAAGAACTGCGGCTCTTTCCAGATCACTGTCGCTTTTTTTCAAGCATCACATAAATACAATTCTTGAACGCTCTGAATTCACTCTCAGTGGAAAAAAGGCGGAACAGAACAGAAAGGTGACAATCGTCTATTCAGGCGGTGATGACATATTCCTGATTGGTGCATGGAACGAAGTGATTGAGTGTGCAGTGGATATCAGCAGAAATCTGAAAAAATATACCTGCGGAGCCCTCACTATTTCTGCAGGCATCGGTTTTTATTCAGATTCATATCCGGTAAGTGCTGCCGCGGAGGAGACAGCAGTGTACGAAGACGCATCAAAAGGACGTCCCGGCAAATCGGCTTTGACGCTGTTTTCAAACGGAACATTTCATGATGAAAACGGCGTGACAGTTGATGACGGCACATTTTCCTGGAGTGAGTTTGAAGCAGAAGTCGCAGGTAGCAAATTCAAAGTGCTGTCAGATTTTTTCGGTACGTCCGACAGCAGAGGCAACAGTTTTCTTTACAGAATAATGGAACTAATCTGCTCACGCAGGGAAAAAATCAGTTTTGCAAGACTTGCCTATCTGCTTTCACGGCTGGAGCCGCCGTCAGGTGCTCCGGCTGAAGAAAAGCAGGCATACAGCAGTTTTTCAAGAAATATATACGAGTGGATGAGCAGTGAAAAAGACTGCAGAGAATTAAGAACAGCAATTCAGTTATATGTCTATATGAACAGAGAGAAAAGCGGAGGCGAAAATGAACAGCAGTTACGGAGGTAATCGCAATCATGGACGAAGCGGCGGCGGCAATAACTATCAGAACAGGCCGGACATACCGGCTCCTGATGTCAAGGTCACAGAGACAAGTTATGTCGATGATGCTGAAAAGGTTATTCTTTATCTTAAAGAGTCAAAAAAACTCATAACGACCACGCAGCTGAGAAACATTCTTGCCATGGCTGCAGATATTCTCAATCAGATTCTGACATCAGAAAACAAAAGCGATTCTCTTGAGCAGGAGCTGGTGGAGAGAATTGATTACCTGAGGGTCAGATGCGCCTATGCTGCCGGAAGAGACAAAGAAGTTGATAAATTTCTCCAAATCTCCAGACTTAACGAGCAAATTAAGAAAATAGGAAACAGCAAAAAAAGATTTATGCTGTTCTATCATTATATGGAGGCACTTGTTGCCTATAACAGGTTTCACGGCGGAAGTGATATATAGGAGAAGTCTTTATGTTTGCAAAAATTCAGATTACCGGAAAAATCACGGTTAAAACAGGTATGCACATCGGCGGTTCTTCAGCCTTTGCCGCCATTGGCGCAGTTGATTCCCCAGTGATGCGTGACGTCTGGACCAATCAGCCTATGATTCCGGGCAGTTCTCTCAAGGGCAAACTCAGAACGCTTCTTGCTAAAGAACTGGCAGGAAGAGATGGCAGACTCCCGAATAGTCCTGATAAAGACTGCGAACCACTGCTTCGGCTTTTCGGCTGTGCAGTAAAGGATCATGTAAAATGCAGCCGCATTCAAATATCCGATATGTTTCTTCTGAACTATAATGAACTCAGGCAGCGCGGTCTTTCCAGCTCAACAGAAGTTAAATTCGAAAACACCATCGACAGACTTACAGCCAAGGCCACCCCCCGGCAGATTGAACGCGCGGTAAGAGGATCAGAATTCGGACTCAACATGATCTACGAACTGTCGGACGACAAGGCAGTAGAGGATTTCAGAAATCTGGCACTCGGCATGAAACTTCTGACATATGACTATATCGGCGGCCACGGTTCAAGAGGATACGGCAAAATAGACTTCAGTGATCTGTCCTGCAGACTGGTGGCGGGTAATGCCGACAGTAATCTGGTAAGCAGTCTCAGTCAGATTATTTCCCAAGTTTCTGATGATGCCGAATAGGTATTCCGGAGGTGTCAGATGCCCTACAAAACTGTAAAATTCCGTTTTTCCGGTCCCTTCAGATTCGGCAGAAACTCTCTATCCGGAGGTGACTACTGTTTCGCTGCGGACACATTATTTTCAGCACTCTATATTGAGGCTCTGAAGAAGGGGAAACATGAATTTCTGCTTCAGTCCGTGCAAAACGGCCGCCTTCTGTTTTCAGATGCATTTCCGTGGCTGGAAAACACCTTTTTTCTGCCCAAGCCTCTGTCGGCCGGAGAAACCGAGCTTCATGCCCGAAGCAACTCCATACTGAAAAAGAAGCTTAAAAAACTTAAATACATCAGTATTGACGATTTTGACAGCTATCTGAACGGAACTTTCGATCCGGCCAGACATTCAGATCCTTCAGGAAGTTTCGTCAGACAGTATATGAAGGTCAGCGCTGCAATACGGGGCAACGAGGAAGCTATGCCCTACAGGATCCGTATGTGTGAATTCTCAGCCTGTGGAAACAAAACAGGATCGGATGAAAATCTGCCGAAGTCACCTCTAGATCACGCAAATAAAAATGCCGCCGGCGCCGGCGGATCCGGTTCAGGCACCTGGGATCAGACCCTTGCTGATTCAGGACTGTACATTATAGTTAAATACCATGACGATCAAACCGGTGAACTACTGCAGGATCTGCTGTCATCACTTTCATACAGCGGACTTGGAGGAAAACGTTTTTCCGGCTGCGGAAGATTTGAGTTTGAAATTGAAGATGTTCCTGCTTCTCTTTCAAAGCGTCTTGACACCGGAAAAAATGTTATGAGCATCAGCATAGCACTTCCTGATGACAGTGAACTTGAGCAGGCGCTGGACAACGGTACTTATGCTGTTGTAAAAAGATCCGGATTCATAGCCTCCGACAGATTTGCATCCCAGCAGATGAAAAAGAGGGATCTTTATATGCTCAAATCCGGCAGCTGCTTCAGGCGGATATTTCAGGGCAGCGTAAGGAACGTTGCATGCCGCGGAGGCAGTCATCCTGTATATCGTTACGGTAAACCGATTTTTGTGGGGATAGATTCATGAAATCGTATTTGGATGTCTACCATGTAACTCTGACCTGCCTTTCTCCTGTTTTTATAGGATCCGGCAGAAGTATTATCAAAAAAGAATATCTGATAGATAATAATTTCAACATTAGTATCTTTGATATTCCAAAAATGTATGCAAAGCTGAAAGCAAAGGGGCTTGCTGATTCATATGATCGTTTTCTGAGCAGCAGCGACAGTCTTGGAGAATGGCTGAAAGTCAACAAGGTGTCACGCGAAGATATTTCAGAATGCATTAAATATCAGTTAAAAAATTCTGACTTCTCAGTTAAGAGAGAGGAACTCAGAACTCTTGAAATAATGGAGTTTGTAAAGGATCCCTACGGACTTCCTTATATTCCAGGCTCCTCCATCAAAGGTATGCTTCGAACCATTCTTCTTGGTTCTAAAATCATAAATGATCCGAACGGGTACGGACACTTCAAGGATGATATCCGCGATGCTCTTGACGACTGTATCAGAAGGGCTAAATACAGACCGGACCGCCGGCTGCTGAAACGTGAGGCTGAAGATGTAGAGGCTAAAGGATTCCGCACACTCAGATGCAACACAAAAAATATAAAAGATGCTGTAAACGATATCATGAAAGGATTTATTGTCGGTGACAGTGAACCTGTCAGCACTGATCAGTTGTCAGTATGTCAGCGAATTGAACTTCACCATGACGGTGCTGAAAAGAAACTGAATGTTACCAGGGAATGCCTTAAACCGGGGACTGAAATCAAATTCACTCTTACAGTGGACAGAGCTGTATGCAGATATACAGATGAATTGATTTTGAAAGCCATAGAAGATTTTAATAATGCCTGCAACAGTTACTTTGTAAAAAAATTTACCGGAGCAGCACCAGTTCCTAATGAATGTGTACTCATAGGCGGTGGTTGCGGATATGCTTCAAAAACTGTAACTTATCCCCTCTTTGCAGATGAAGGGGTTCCTGAAATTATCAACATATTCCGAGGTACAATGCCTGAAAAAATTTTGGTTCTTTACAAAATCAAGTTGGAAATATATTGGATGATTTTTTCAAAATAAGCAGAACTCATCAACAGGGAACAATTATTTCAAGGATCAGAATTAGCCTCGTTGCTGTCATGTGTCATTCACTAACATATTGATACTCAAGTCTTTCTTTCCGTATGGCTACCTGTGTTACATCTTAAATGCAATTTTTACTGACGGGAACACACCGAGTCAAAGTCCGGTCATCCAGTTCTGCGTCGTTCCAACCGGAATTTGTAAAGAACCAAAATTTTCTATCTTCACAAACATGATGAATACGAAGAAAAAAACATGGCTCCGCATATCCTTAAAACATCAAGATATCAGGGAAAACTTTATCAAACCGGTCTATGCAGGATCGCTTCTGCAGACAGGACATAAAAAATAATTTACAATGTAAGGATTAGAATCGTTATATTCGTTCTTTAACAAAATGCATCTAAACCTAAAAATTTATAATGACATACAGTTTCGATGAATCATCGGCTGATGATATACGGATTCATTTGAATCCTTTTATCAAAAAACGGATAGTCAAAATTGTGATATATCTATAATATTATCAAATTTTGTGATTGTTATCACTGTTCTCGCTCGCGCGACTTAACCTGTTGATTTTATTGAACAGAAATTGTATTCTTATACTAGAAAGATGTTACAAAACGCAATTTGACGGTGTTTGCCTGCTCTCGCTCGCAAATAGCTGTCTGAGCCCTTGATACATAAGGCTTTGCAAGGGGGGCTGTAACAATGACCACTTCCCCGTAAGGGGACGGAAACTACATAATAGTAGTGGATAAATGTATTCATTATAAAGGTAACAATGACCACTTCCCCGTAAGGGGACGGAAACCGCGGATGCCTGGTATTTATGGGGACCTCACGGACAGTAACAATGACCACTTCCCCGTAAGGGGACGGAAACTTCATACAAAACTCCTTTTTATTAATGCATTAGAAGTAACAATGACCACTTCCCCGTAAGGGGACGGAAACCTTGTCAAATGCATTGTTCATTTTGGTCTCCTCAAATTAATGGTAACAATGACCACTTCCCCGTAAGGGGACGGAAACCAGCATTCATGGTCATTCCAGCATGCATCAATGTCATCAAAGTAACAATGACCACTTCCCCGTAAGGGGACGGAAACATTGTTTCAAGGGAGAAAAAAAAAGACCCAACTAAAGTGGTAACAATGACCACTTCCCCGTAAGGGGACGGAAACCTGCGTGACTAATGATTTTGCGAATTCAGGTTCTGACATGTAACAATGACCACTTCCCCGTAAGGGGACGGAAACCTATTTTAGCGTAGCTAGGAGGTGAAGAAATATGGGTGTAACAATGACCACTTCCCCGTAAGGGGACGGAAACCGCGGTATCTTGCAAGTTCAATGGTTGATATGTAGTAACAATGACCACTTCCCCGTAAGGGGACGGAAACATCTATTAGGACATCCCATATACCCTCAACCCTCATACTCACCCTGTGACCGCCGTTCCATCCATGCCCGGAATCACGTACTGATCATGTACAGGTGACAAAACCGTTCACAAAGGCAAAATAGAATCTGTGCGGCAGACATGTCTCTGGAATAAAAATGCCGGACCAGTTGAAGAGTATCAAACTGAATTCCGGCATCTTTTCTCGAATTCAGGCGCTTTATTCCCATATGGAAAAAATCCGGCTGTCCGTCCGTGATCACATTTTCTGAATAATCCTTTCAAAGTCTGTGACGAAGTTTCTAGAGGCATGAAGATCCGTATGATATAAATGGATCGTGCGTGTATCCTTTGCAGTAACGGAGTTCAAATGAAAATTGGAATAGTATGTGCCATGAATGAAGAACTGGCACCGATGCTTGATAAAATTGAAAACAAAAAAGTCCTGCCTGTTGGCAATCACATTTTCTACGAAGGAACCCTTAACGGAAAAAATGTTATACTGACCGTAAGCGGAATAGGCAAGGTGCAGGCTGCTCTGACAACGTCAGTCATAATAAACGTGCTCAAAACTGATATTGTAATCAATACAGGATCCGCAGGAGGACTGCGTCCTTCCTCAGAGATAAAAATCGGTGATATTGTTGTCTCGTCTGGAGTTGCCTACCATGACGTGGATCTGACAAACTTCGGATACAAGCCCGGACAGCTCCCGGAACACAGTCTGTACTTCAAGGCGGATGATAAACTTGTTGAAATCGCCATGTCATGTAAAAAACTTGCAAACCACAAGGGACTGATTGTATCAGGGGATCAGTTTGTCTGCACAAATGAGCAGCACAGCCGTATTATTAAAAACTTCCCTGACGCAATGGCGACCGAGATGGAGGGCGCATCAGTGGGTCATGTATGTACGGAATTATCAGTTCCTTTTGTCGTAATCCGCTCAATCTCGGATACGGCGGATCATAAATCTACTGTTGATTTTGATGAATTTCTCACAGTTGCATCAAGAAATTCGTCTCTCATAGCGCTGCACCTGCTGGAAAACCTGTGAACAGCGAACTTATCGGGGTTCTTCTTCAGTTTTTCAGTTCAAGACCCGGAATAGTATGCACGGCAACGCTGCTGGCCATGGCGGTGCCTGTATCAGCAAATATATGCTGTCTGCTGTTTACACGGATGTCAGATCGTGTAAACAGCGGTGATCTGCATCCGTCAACTGCAGGGATGTTCAGCATTTTGGCAAATATGATGATATTTCTTCCGCTGGCCTGTCTTCTGTGGAGTGCAAACAACCTGCTTCCCCATGATCTGATCTACGATTATCTGCTGATGATCTTCTGCATTGAGTATTCATCCATAAGATCTCCCGTCAAAGATATAAGCTTTCAGCTTCGCAGGCAGCAGCTGAAAAGAGCCAGAAAGGCGGCTTCAGAAATTCTGCTGAGAAATACGGAAAAAATGAGCGAAATGGGTATCGCAAAAGCTGTATGCGAATCAACAGTGCTCCGCTTCATGCACGGATATTTTGTCCCGGTTTTATGGTATCTTGCTCTCGGTCCGACGGCCGCCTTCACTGCATCGCTGCTGATCATTCTGGCAAGAGCATTCAGCGTCAAACTGAGAAAAAATGAATATTTCGGGAGGATAAACTCCGTTCTTGCCATGACAGTATCGGCACTGCCGGCAGTGATTATGAGTCTTGTAATGCTGGTGCTGACACTGGATCTGAAATCCTACAGCAGGGCTTTTACCCATATGCACTTTCATCCCAACAGAATGAGCGGCCTTCTCATAGGATTCACAGCCGAGCATTTCAACATTTCACTCGGCGGTCCGAGAATTTACCAGGATGAAAAAATACGATACAATCGCATCGGCGGAAATACTGATCCCGCACCGGTTCATATTGATAAAACCTACAGACTTTCCCGGAATTCAGTTTTACTATTTTCAGCCGGTCTTGCGGTTTATCAGCTGATTCATATGACTTATTGAGGAAACCATGCGAACCTTCAAGCTCATTGCTCTTTCATCTCTGCTCTACACCGCGCTTGCGTCCGCAACAACAGCCGACAGCACATACACTGCCAAAATGAGACTGTCCCAGCCTTCAGCCGCGACTGCAAGCAACATAGCAATGATGAAGGAGGTCAGCGAGACAATCAGACAGATAATCACCAAAAGAGAAGCCAATTTAAATACGGAAAAGGACAACCTCAACAGCATCAAAATAATATCTCTGGCTCCCATCGTGACAGAAAATCTGTTCAGTCTGGGACTGCAGAACAATGTTGTGGGCATAGACAGTATGTCCGACTATTTCAAGCCTGCATCCAAAATAACCAAGGTTGCATCTGTCGACGCCGTCAACTATGAGGAAATAATCAAATTAAAACCGGATCTGATTGTAGCCTGGAATAATTTCTATCCCAATCTGGAAAAGGATTTGAAGCGGTATAGAATTCCGGCTGAGGTGTTCAGATTCAAAACCGAGCGTCTTATTGACTACAGTTCAGCCATACTCGAGCTCGGACGTGTTACACATGCGGAGGATCAGTCAGTTAAATTAAAAGAAAATTTTTTCACCAGGCTCAAACATATCAAAAGCAAATATCAGAATTATCCGCAGCATTCGGTTATATACATCCTTTGGGACGATCCCATTTATACAGTTTCAGAAAACACCTGGATAAATGATATGATTGAAACCTGCAACGGCACAAACCCTGTAAAAAGCATAGATCAGGCCTATCCGGTGATAGATCAGGAATATCTGCTGAGCCTGCAGCCTGAAATCATAATCAATGCAACAGTCAAAAAGGAAAAAATGAATATTCCCGAGTCTCTCCAGTCAAGGGTTCATATTCTCAAAAAAGTGGACGGCACCCACAGAATTTCACCGGTGACGCTGGACAGCAATGAAGAGCTGTGTCAGATTATTCACCTTAACGAAAAAACAGCAGATCCGGAGCAGACCATCCCCGCGACCGAAACAAAATGAAGGTGAACTGCCAAACATGGCAGAAAATAAAGATAACTGACGGATTTTTTGTCAGGCCGCAGGGAACGGAAATTCAGGTGATCACAGCTGCCAGTCTACAGGACTTCTTCCGACAGACGTCAGGTAGTTGTTTGCCATGACAAAATGTCCGCATCCCATAAACCCCCTGTAGGCGGACAGAGGACTCGGATGAGCTGCTTCAAGAACTGCGTTGCGGCTTCGGTCAACCAGAGCTCCCTTTTTTCTTGCAAAGCTTCCCCAGAGCATGTATACAACATTGGAAACATTTGCATTAACTACTCTTATTACCTCGTCTGTGAATGTCTCCCAGCCAAGTGACTGATGTGAATTTGCCGCTCCTCTTACAACGGTAAGAGTGCTGTTAAGAAGAAAAACACCCTGACGAGCCCATTTTTCAAGGTTGCCGCTTGCAGGGATCCTGTAGTCCGGGTATTCAATGGTAAGCTCCTTGAATATATTTCTCAGAGACGGAGGAATAACACAGCCGTCAGGCACGGAGAAAGACAGTCCGTGAGCCTGACCGGGTTCATGATACGGATCCTGACCGATGATAACCACCTTAATATCTGAAAGTTCAGTATATTTGAAGGCATTGAAAATCTGCCCCCTTGGAGGGTAGATTTCCACACCCCTGCTGCGCTCCTTCTCGATTATACCCAGTATATTCTGAAAATAAGGCTTACTCTTTTCCTCTGAAAGAGCTTCTCTCCATGTCACTGATGTCATACCTATCCTTCCTCCTGTATAAGAGAATTCTATCAGAGAGAGTTAAGGTGTACAAAAAGCGAATTTCAAAAAAAAGAAAAAAAGCCGGATAAACACCGGCTTTATAGGATATACAACGAAACCCCAACCCCGCCCTCGCTACGAAAAGTCGATCAATGGTAATAAGGCATGCTCTGTAACAGCTGAACATAACATAATAGACAGCATAGATAAAAATTGTCCCAGGACGGGATTATAAACCGTAGTGCTAATCTGTAAAAAAAACGACGGCACTGCATCACCTGAGGAATTTAAGTTTTTTGATCCACACCTTCCCGTAACTACACAAACACTGTACCAGACAGCTACTCAATCAAATCATGAGTAAAATTCGCCTCCTCCAGAACAAGATCCAGCTTTCTCAATTTCTCTGAAAGAGTATTAATCTCCGCCCGGATAATCTTAGGATCCATGGTCTTGATCATTTTAATCTCAGATCTGGTATACATGAGCCTGTTAGAATTAAGGGAATCCAGAATTTCTCTCAAAGAACCGATTCTAAGCCTCAATACATCTCTTTCAGCCATTAGGGATGTAAGATTCCTGTCTCCGATCTTGATTGCGGCATTTGTCATATTGATTCTGTAAATAAGAATCTCCAGTCTCTTCAGACATGAATCAAGCTCAGCCATAAGATCCGACGGCTCCTCGGACGGCTTGTCGCCCTCCTGAACAGTCGCCACGTTCTTAAGAAGAGATCTGATTTCGGCAATGCGGGCACGCAATGTCTGGCGTTCTGTCAATGCATCAGCAATTCTCATGTAAACCTCAACTATAAACAGTAACTGAATTTATTTTTTCGCCTTAACGTGAACCACCCGTCACCCAAATATGATGCGATCCAGGATACCCGGTGACTCCTGCTCAATAAGAAAACCGATATCCGGATTTCAGCCTGAATGCAGGGCGGCTTCTTTTCCTGCCGGTTTGTCCGGTTTTACCGATGCAGCAGGTGATATTCATATATACAGCACTGCTCTTACGCACTAATGCTGATTCAGAGGAGCTTATACCTCACAGCCGGGGAGTAACAAGGCTTATGTACTCTTTATAAAACAGCTCGCCCCGAATATCAAGAAAAACGTGCCAAAAACGTGTCTAAAATCTCAAATTTTTTAATATATAATCTATAATTCTGCATTATAGTCCTGTTTTAAACCGGTTGTTTCCCCCATAAGCAGCAATGACACAGCTTCAGTCTCCTCCTCCGGCATTTTTGTTTATCACTAAAGCCGGAGCTCCTCAGTTAAAAAAGCCAGAATTCAGAATTAAAACAGTGAACTAAAAATCACGTCTTAAAGCAGGTATATTGCAAAAGCAATTTGACTTTTAACCTGATAACCAGAGTTTAACTCCGGAAGTTTAAAAATATGCGGCGGAGGAAATTATTTTCAGCTGCTGAAGTTCGGCCGTGACATCAAAAATACTCCGGATCAGTTCTTCTCATCAGAGTTGGAAGATAAGGGTGTTTATTACCGCCGGGAAAAACATTCCGGCGGCACGGACCAGGTATTCCTGCACATATGCAGAAATTCTCAAATGAAGCTATAATCTGAGAGGAGCCGTGAAACAAAAGTCGAAATGAGCTGACACAGGAAAAAGCAATGAACTACAAAAAAAGTATGACGATACATTTAAAAGTGTTTCCATTGACAATTATGAAGATTTCAAAAATGAATTTCAAAAGCAGTGGGATAATTTGAAAAGCCGCAGCATTTCAGTAGACCAGAGCTGTCAGACTCATGATTTTTTCGATCTTCGAAGAGATGACATTCTGGGCAGATTTTCAATCCGCTATGACAATATCCTTTATGACTGCCTTATGAATCCGCCGTCTTCAGAAAATGAAAAGAAAAGTCTTTTCGTAATCTTTTCAGGCTCCAGGAACATCAAAGATCCGGTACCTGTTTTCAAGAGATGGTCCTATTATCCTTTCTGCGACGGATATGTCTTAAGTATTGCCGATCCGATGCTGACCATTCACAAAAATTTAAATCTCGGGTGGTACTACGGCTCAAAGGATGTTTCTTTTCTGGAGCAGATCGCATCCATAATTCAGAAAGTTCAGTCACTTCTCGAGATAGAAAACAAAGACACCTATCTGTTCGGTTCCTCCGGAGGCGGCTACGCTTCTGTGCATTTGTCCTGTTACCTTAACGATACTACACATATTGCTCTTAATCCTCAGATTTCAATCAAGGACTACAAACACGTCGGCAGACTGCAGAAAACTGTCGGCATATCTCTTGAAGATAAAGATCCTTTGAGAAGAAACGAAACCATGGATATCATCTGTGAAAATATTTCAACCAACCGTTTCTTCATCATTCAGAACGTGGATGATAAGGAGCACTGCACAAAGCAGCTCTTTCCACTGATGAAAAAGATGAATGTCGACGAGCTCAGTTTCGGACTGAACAGAATTAATAAAAACATGCTGGTGTGGATTTATGATCTGATCGGAGGTCATTCCGCACAGGGAGATCAGCTTACATTTTCATACATCATATACATGGCTGAAAGAATGGCTTCAGAAAATTTTGAAATTTCCGATTTTGATAATTTTGTTTTCAGGAATATATCATGCCTGATGAAGGAAAGAGAGCGCTACAAA
>JAEEGK010001495.1_pt1 | contig 58666 bp, 49 predicted proteins | sample 8958771 | NCBI WGS metagenome assembly JAEEGK01 (sample SAMN16246547, study PRJNA631951) | gut metagenome | biome: gut microbiome; feature: rumen; material: SC-attached | host: Bos | place: Iran: Karaj | collected 2018-10 | reverse complement strand
GTTTTCCTTATTTTGTTGTTCTAATTTCATATTTTATAAGGATAAACTACCTCTTTAAATATCCTCACAGTTCTTAATTTAGGAGCTGTCTAAGATTTAACCATCCAACTAAAATTTATAGAGAACCTTTTTTTTGCTGTTACAAGACAGTTGCTACTGTATCTTAGATTTTATTTAGAACAATTCTTTAAGTTTTGTGACAGATCAACAAAGAATCTTATAAAATGAAGTATATTATTCAGCACTCTGTTGAAAAAGCTTCGCTCTTTAAAAAAATACCGCCCGCTTCCAGTTGTAAATCTTGTTTCTTTATCCTGCATATCTGCTTGCTGGTAGTGTTGTGTTGCGGTATAGAAAGGAAACTGAAAGTTAATTCCGATTTTAGTGGAGCGTTTGGAAATAGACGGGGTTTAGTATTAAAAGCAAATAAGGAATGCTTGGTTTTAACAGTTCATTAAATAATAAAGGTATATTGATTGGTGTGGATATGACTGTCGATCATAAAACTTGTCAGTGATTGCCTTTTAAGCAGCGAAAAATACTTTTTCGCAGAATAATACTGCTTTCATTAAATTTGCGTATATCAAAGGATTTTGTAATGTTGATTATTATCGTTTGTGATGTTCTTATTTTTATTTTAGGAATATTATTCGGTCATTACTGCTTTGCCAGAAAAAGTGATGCAGAGCGTGACCTTGAACAAGCTAAACTAGAACTAGGTGATCTTAGAAATAAAATGAAACATCATCTTTCTGAAACTGCTTTTCTTTTTCAGCAGTTTGATGATCAGTATCAGAAGCTTCTTCAGCATTTTGGCGATATGTCTCAGGATATTAGTTCATCTTTGTCCAAGGACAATCAGAATGATCCAAAGGTTATTTCATCTCTTGAATCTTTGAAAGATCTCAAAAAGTCGTCTGCAAAATTGACCATGGGGAGTCCTTCTGTTCAGCCAAAAGATTACGAGGATTAATTTCGGGAACTATTCATTGATTCTCCAGTCTCATAATGTGTGGCAAATCACATTATGATTAAGGAGAGTAAAATGATTAACTTAAGGAAAATTATATCAGTCTGCATACTATCAGGTGTTATTTCTGGTTTTAACGGTAGTGTTTGGGCTGAAGCTTTACCTCTTATTGATGCAACTGCATCACATTCAAGTTCAGTTCCATCTCTGGCTCCCATCATAGATAAAGTTCTTCCGGCAGTTGTAACCATAAATGTGGAGGGCAGTAAGGAAGTTGGCGGTGGCAATGTTCCTTTCTTCTTTGGTGATCCCTTCGATTTTGATCCTTTCGACAGCCGTCGTTCATACGAAAGACCGTTTAAAGCTCTTGGTTCAGGTGTGATAGTAGATGCTAAAGAGGGTTATATCGTTACTAACAATCATGTCATAGATGAAGCTAAAAAGATAACAGTAACAACCCATGACGGTCGTCAGTTTGATGCCAAAAAGATAGGTGCAGATCCGCAGTCTGATGTTGCACTGCTGAAGATTGAAGGAAAAGATCTGCATGCGGTTGCATATTCCGATTCAGATGAACTTCGGATAGGTGATTTTGCAATTGCTGTCGGAAATCCTTTTGGTCTTGGTCATACTGTTACATACGGAATAATTTCTGCTCTTGGACGTTCTGTTGACGGTGGCGGAAACCAGTTTGAAAACTATATTCAGACAGATGCTGCAATCAATCAGGGAAACAGCGGCGGCTCACTTATTGATTTAAAGGGCAATCTCATAGGAATAAATACAGCCATCATTGCACCAAACGGCGGAAATGTTGGTATTGGCTTTGCTATTCCGTCTAATATGGTAAAAAGCATAACCGAGCAGCTGATTAGATACGGTGAAGTAAGACGCGGTTTCCTTGGCATAATGGGAGGTGAGCTTACTCCGGATCTTGCTGAAAAGTTCGGAGCGCAGCAGAATAAGGGTGCCTTTGTTAACCAGATAATGGAGGGATCTGCCGCAGAGGAGGCGGGTATTAAAGCTGGCGATATCATAATTTCGATTAATGGTCACAAAATATCGTCCTTTAACGAACTCAGAGCCCGTATAGCAACTATAGGTGCCGGATCAAAGGTTACTCTCGGAATCATTCGCGATGGCAAGGAGATAACCAAGGATGTTACACTCAAGAAAGCGGAGAGTCAGACAGTTGAATCATCCAATAAGGAAGTAAATTCTATCTTTGACGGAGTTAAACTTGAAACAGCTACCGGAAAGGTTAAGGGTGTGGAAATTGTATCAATTGACAAAAAGTCAAATGCCGCGCGCTACGGTCTTCAGAAAGGCGATATCATTGTAGGTGTTAATCGTGAATCTGTTAGTTCTGTGGATGATTTGAACAGGATTCTTTCAAAGAGTAAGGGAACACAGGCACTTAATGTTGTCCGCGGAAGAATGAACATGTATATAATAATCCGTTAATTCTGCCTTTAAAAAGAAAACAAACTCAGGCCCCCCTAGCAATTAGGGGGGCTTTTCGTATCCGGATCCGGTTTTGATGTCAGTTTAAAATCTGCTAACTAATGAATGAATTCGGCAATTAGGATAAAATATATTCATACTGAATTTTAAAGAGTTTGTTTTAATCTTATGAATTTACTCAAATATATTGCTAAAGCTGTCTTATTAGGATTATTCGTCAGTCTTTTAATGATTGTTTGTATTCCGTCTGTGACTAACGGAGCATTCTCATTATCTTATATTTTTAATATTCTTCTTGCTCCGGCGTCATATCATGATGCTGTATCAAGAGCGGCTCCGGCTGTTGTTAATGTATATACTAAAATCAATAGAATAGATACTGATACCGGAAAAACATCCCTCCAGCCTGATTCCCTGGGTTCGGGTGTTATCATGAGCGCCAAGGGATACATTCTGACTAATTACCATGTTATTGCTGATGCAGAGGAAATTATTGTCGCCCTTCAGGACGGACGAATTTTTGATGCCAGTCTTGTTGCAAGCGATACACTTACTGATTTGTCGGTTCTCAAAATTGAAGCTGAGGATCTTCCTGTAATTCCGCAGAATGACAACAGAGTTTCAAAGGTTGGCGACGTTGTTCTTGCTATCGGAAATCCTTTTAATGTCGGTCAGTCCGTCACTATGGGTATAATAGGTGCCAAGGGGCGCTCAGGACTTGGAACAATGGGGCCGAATTCCAATGGCAGACAGGATCTTCTTCAGACTGATGCTTATGTCGGTGTAGGCAATTCCGGAGGTGCTTTAATCAATACACTAGGAGAGCTTGTAGGCATAAATTCAGGCACTTATTCCAATGGCAGCAACCAGGAGGGAAATGATATTGCGTTTGCCGTTCCGTATCCCCTTGCTAAAAGAATTATGATTGATTTGGTGAATAAGGGAAGAGTGATCAGAGGATACCTTGGTATAAAAACCGTCGATGTTGATTCTGTTACTGCAAATCTTCTAAATTTAGGTCCTAATCATGGTCTCATTGTAGAGAAAGTAGCACCTGCAGGACCGGCGGAGCAGGGAGGAATTCTAGTAGGAGATATAATGCTTACCCTGAACGGAGAAAAAATAACCAACGCACAGATGGCAATGGATATAATTGCTGAAACTGAACCGAATTCAAATATCAAAATAGAGGTTCTCAGGGAAGGCGTACTGCGGGAACTGGACGTGACTGTAGCTGAAGACACCCTTCATCGTTAATGTTTGCAGGACTGCCGGCTGTTTTTTAATACTTTGGTGGTGTGCTGTAGAGTCAGAGTGGATTAACAGCAGAGAAAATAAAATGTTGTGTTTTTTAATAAAGAAAGATAGAAGATTAACGGTACCGGATCATATTCTGATTTGATTTGTGAGTTTGGTTTCACGCTGTCAATAGTCGGTTGTTTTGACAGGAATTTTATTTTTAAATTGATCACAAAATCAGTTTTGAATTTTCTTGGTTTTTATGTATAATCAGCCTACCCACTTTTTTGTTGTTGTAATGTTAGGTACAACGGATCTAGATGTGCTTGAAGGGGTGCATTGCGATCATTAGGATTTGCAATTTTATTGCTATTTTTTAACAGTCATATATGGGTAATAACTGTAATGAAGAGTTATATTGCTAAACCAAGCACAATTAAGCGTGATTGGTACGTAGTAGATGCTGAGGGCAAGACCCTGGGTCGCCTTGCAGCCGAAGTTGCTTCTCGTTTACGTGGTAAGCACAAGCCAGAATACACTCCTTTTATGGATACCGGTGATTATATCATCGTTATTAATGCTGCTAAGGTAAGTGTAACCGGTAAGAAATTCACTGATAAGATGTACCATTCTCATTCAGGTTTTCCTGGTGGAATCAAGTCTCTTCCATTCAGTGTTATGATTGCTGATAAGCCTGAAATGGTAATCCAGTCAGCTGTACGCGGTATGTTGCCAAAGGGACCTTTGGGTCGTGCAATGTTCAAGAAGTTAAAGGTTTATGCTGGTGCAGAGCATGATCATGCAGCTCAGCAGCCAAAGGTATTAGACATTTAATCGGGGGACATTGATATGGTAAATAGTCAGCAGTATTACGGCACTGGTCGTCGCAAGAGTTCAACTGCGCGTGTTTTTGCCAAGGCAGGATCTGGCAACATAATTATTAATCAGCGCTCTCTTGATGAGTATTTCGGTCGCCCAACTTCCAGAATGATTGTTCGTCAGCCTCTGGAATTAGTTGAGATGGCAGATAAGTTTGATTTCTATATCACTGTTAAGGGTGGTGGAGCTTCAGGACAGGCTGGTGCTATTCGTTTAGGCATCACCCGCGCTCTGATGGCTTACGATGAATCACTTCGTGCTGATTTGCGTAAGGCTGGTTTTGTAACCAGAGATGCTCGTTGTGTTGAACGTAAGAAAGTCGGTCTGCACAAGGCTCGCAAACGCCCACAGTACTCAAAGCGTTAATTATATATATATCGTTTTTTCTTGGACCCGGCAGTGCCGGGTTTTATTTTATTGGAACTTCCGGTTTGTGAAGCTTGCTTGTCCGACATTCTCCCGTGCATAAAAGAAGCAGGGGATTCTTACAAACTTATCTCAGATTAACAGGCGGTTAGACAGTTTTCTTCCTGATTTTGCAGCAGATTGCTGATGCAGTTCTTTACATGATATCTGTGGCAATGTTACAGCCTGATTTGCTGGCATTGATAAAATCCGGGCATATACTAACCGGAAGGAACTGTACTTAATTTTAGGCATTTTCGCGTCCTGAAGTGTGCGGTTTTAAGGAATGTCAGGATACTTATTATTCCAGGAATGAGTTGGGCACGCAGATATATTTTAAGATTTTACTTCTTCCAAAGTCATAATACCTTTACTTTTCTTGAGCATAGCTATTTTGGATTTGTGTTATGTTTCATTCTTTCATGTTTCCCTACGTGTTTTTTGAAGAAACAGATTAACTTCAGGTTATAGCTCTCAACAGTTGACAACTGATTCTAATCTGCCGGTTTGCCTTATGAATAAATCTTTTGAATTGTGACTTTATTTGCACTAATAATTAAACAGAAGTGATAATTTATTCTTTATGGTTTTAACTGTATTTGTAAGTTTATGGTGCTCTTCAACCAGTTATGGATGTTGCTTAATAACATAGGGTGACGCAGTCTGAAAACTGACAAATCCTGTAGGGCATACGAAATTTTGACCTTACGTTCAAAACCTGTTGTTCAGCAACTGAAGGATCAGGGATTCATTGTTCAGCTATGCGGCAGTCAGTGATGTTGAATTCATCATTTTCGGTTGTGAGGCGGTCGGTTTAGCCCTTATCGATTAGATCGAATTTTGCAACTCAGTTTTATTGCTTTTTTGTACAAGTTCTTGGCGGTTTACGTTTTATATCAATGACGAAAGAAGGGAGGAATGATGGTATCGGCTGCAAGTAGGCATTTATCAATCACGTTGTATTCTCATTCAAATTCCATCTATAGCCATTTGGTTCGTTTTGTTATGTCGGAAAAGAATGTAACATTCGATTTGATTGAAGTAGATTCCAATTGTGTGAATAAGCAACTTCTTGACTGTAATCCTTATGGTGAAGTTCCGACTCTTGTTGATAGGGATTTAGTTATCTACAATCCGTCTATTATTCTGGAGTATTTAGATGAGAGATATCCTCATCCGCCTCTGATGCCTGTCTTTCCTATATCCAGGGCTGAAACAAGACTGTTTTTGTATAGAATTGCTCAGGACTGGTATTCTTTGGCTGATAAAATAATATCAAATCCCAAGGATACAAAATCCATAAAGGACTTAAAGGAAACTTTAATATCGACCACAGATGCGATCCGCAGTACTGAATTTTTTATGAGTGACGAATTTTCGATTATCGACTGTTACGTAGCTCCGCTGTTATGGCGTTTGCCGATGATGAATGTTAATCTGACAGGTTCATCTGGAAAACTTTGGCAGAAGTATATGAATACCTTGTTCAGCAAGGAATCGTTCAGAGGGTCTTTGACTAATGACGAGATAAATCAGCGAGCCTTGGTTGAGAGTATCCAGAAAAACAGCTGAACTGTTCTTGGAGGAGATTTAAGTTTATGAAAAAACCATTAAGACCGTATATATTCAAGGCGTATTATAACTATTTTGTCGATAACGGCGAGAAGGTTTACATTGAAGTTAACGCACCGTACATAGGCGCATCGTTTGAAAAAGAGTTCAAGACTTTTATTGTTCCGGAATCCAAAACTATCTGTTTCAATATCTCTCCTGATGCTTTAGGCAGGCTTGATATTTCAGATGATGGGATTGATTTTACAGCGCGCTTCAACGGTGAGGTCAAGGATGTGTATGTTCCTATGGGGGCGATCAACGGACTGCTTAATCCTTCATCCAGCCTTTATATAGGTTTGCCTGATGATCCTTTTTATCATCAGAGCGAGAATATTAAAAAGAAAAACGACAAGAAAAATCCTGAACTGAAGCTGGTTAATGATGAAGACAGCACTAATGATGGTGATGAAACCAGGGAGAAGTCATCCAGGGCAAAGAGCCGCAAGCGCTCTGCGGGCAGCGATGCTTTCAAACTCCTTTAACAGTAAATCCTACGGCAGAATGGTTATCGGTGTTCCCGGTTCAATCATTCCGTAAACTTCTGCCATGTCATTATTTAGAAGAGCAATGCAGCCGTTTGTCCAGTTTGAAGGCTGGACGAACTTGTCCACGTTGACCTCTCCTTCGCGATCCTCATCTTCAGAGTAGCCGATATTGTTCGGCTGACCGTGGATCATAATCATTCCTCCAGGATCAACCCCTCGCATTCTTGCTGACTTTCTGTCCATATCGTTAGGGTAGGATATATGAATTGACAGCAGGTAGTTTGAGCTTACACTTTTGTAATCAAGAATGTAATCCCCTTCGGGAGTGCGGTTGTCCCCTCGATACTGTTTGTGTCCTTTTGGTGTTTTTCCCAGAGCAACAAAATATTTTTTCAATATCTTGTTGTTTTTGATGAGATACATTTGGTGCAGGGATTTCTGTACAACAACCATATCAATCCTGCGTGATGATCTTTGTGCTGATTGCTGAATGTCCGCTATACTTTTTGGAACATTGGTACTGGCGGTGATTTTAACAGGTTTGACTGTTATCTTTCCTTCTTTTCTAAGTTTGTCTCTTATTTCCTGGGAGTTGACTGATTCCCAGGCCTCCTTTAAAGCTTCCTCCGGAGTCCTGCCTCTTTTCAGATAGTAGTTCTCCATGATTTTAACTTTTTTTAACTTTTCACTGTTTGGATCCGCTGTTTTGCCGGCACCGACTGAATTTGATGATATTTGATTGTCGGCCAGTGCCTGCTGAGAAATTCCACAGATATTAAATACGAATAAAAGCGGGATAAGACAAATTAGTTTGTTCATTCGGAGAATATTCTCATTCCTTAAAGTAACCGCAATTATATTACAAATATTTTTGCATGTCAGTCTGATTTCTTTAGTTTGAGTTTATGGTTCTCGCTTATAAAGAGTCTTTGCAAGTTCCGGTTGGAACTGTGTGGATCAGACCGTTGAACTCAGGCTTGGATGTTCCTTCCGGTAGAAATTGCATTTCAGAGGCAACGCAGGTCACTGTACGGACACAAAACCATGAGTATCACCTGGTTAGAGGATGCCAAGGCGGCAGCGGGGCTGATCTGAACCCCAGCCAATAATTATTCCATGTCGGCGAGTTCTGCTTATTTGGAATAAATCATCCGGGAGATTTTCAGCTGTTTTTTGCATGGAATCATAAAATACCGGTATTGGATAAAGATCTGAATGCAAAGTGATATTTTGCGGCTTGAGTGCTTTCTTTGTAGCCGTTTATGATTCAATTTCATAATCAAGTTCACTGATTTTGTTGTTGAACTAATCTAGAATTTCTGTATCTTTACGTAAGGAAAATGATCATGTTCAAACTAAAATCTCTTGCCGCTTTGACCTTTGCAGCTTCTGCCGGCTTTGTGTCAAATGCATATGCAGCCGCTTCCTTTGAATTCAGCGATCCTGTCTATGTATATGTAGACGGTAAATTGGTTCAGAGTGCGCAGTTTCAGAAAAATGCCAATCTTAACTACATGTTTGATGCCACAGTTGCTCTGACTAAAGGTGAGCACAAGATTCTTATTTCTGATAAGAAAAAATCCTGTGCCAACTCCTTTGTTGCTGATGTTGGCGCTGACGGTAAGCTCCTTTTCGGTAAAACCACAAAGGCCACGACATGTGCACAGAATAAGACCTTTAAAATGAATATTATGCTGCCAGGCAATTATACTTTCAGCCTCAGCATGTTTAACCCTAAGTCTCCTACAATTAAGGCAATCCGTGCAACAACAGGCGTGGTTGAGGTAAAGCGAGAGGTTCCTAAAGCAAAGTGTATTACCTATCGCGGTGGTCCTGTGACCGTTGATGTTGCAGGAGTCTGGCCGAACGGAACTATGCTCAGAGATGCATATACCGGTGCAACTATGAAGGTGACCGGCGGAAAGGTTAAAGTAACTCCGGGAGCATCGGCTGAAGGTCTTGTGCTTCTTGAACCAGCAACGGAGGAAAGTAAGAAAATTAAGCCGTTTTCCTGGGATAACGCGGTTGTTTACTTTCTTCTGACAGATCGATTCAATAACGGTGATAAGTCAAACGACTACTCTTTCGGACGCTTCAAGGACGGAAAGGATGAAATCGGAACGTTCCACGGAGGCGATTTCAAAGGTATTATCCAGAAACTTGATTACCTGAAGAATCTCGGCATAAATGCAATCTGGATAACTCCGATGGTTGAGCAGTCACATGGCTATATCGGAGGCGGTGATCAGAATCATTCATTCCCGTTCTTCTCATATCACGGATACTGGGCTGCAGATTTTACACGGCTTGATCCTAACTACGGAACAGATGAAGATTTGAAAAATCTTGTCAAGGAATGCCACAAGAGAGGTATTAGGTTAATTGTAGACACCGTAATGAATCATCCTGGTTATGCTACACTTGCCGATCTGCAGGATTTCGGACTTGAGGATGTAGCAAAAAACACTGGAGATCTGCCTAAGAAATGGGCTGAGTACAAACCTAAGAATATGGCAAACTGGCAGGCATATTCGCAGTTCATGGATTATAACAGCAAAAACTGGCTGGATTGGTGGGGCAACAAGTGGATAAGAGCTGGTTTCCCTCATCATCAGGCACCTGGTAATGATGATCAGAATATGGGTGTTGCAGGTCTTCCTGATTTTATTACAGAAGGCAAGCAGCCTGTTGATTTGCCTAAGTTCCTTAAGAATAAGAAGGATACCAGGGCAAAACAGTTGAGTAACGCTACCGTTCTTGACTATCTTGTCAGCTGGCATACCTACTGGGTCCGCAATTTTGGTATTGATGCTTTACGTTGCGATACTGTTAAGCATGTTCAGGCACAGGCCTGGAAAAAACTGAATCAGTCTGCTTCAGCTGCTCTCAAGGAATGGAAGAAGGAGCATGCTTCAGAGAAATTGGATGATTTGCCGCTGTTTATGGTTGGTGAAGTTTGGGATCACGGTTTGTCTCATGATGATCTGTATTACAAGAACGGCTTTGATTCTCTGATCAATTTCGATTATCAGCGTAAGTCCTTTGAACTGGCACAGTGTATGGCGGATGCAGATGTGACGTATTCAAATTATGCCAAACTGATCAGTAATGATCCTCATTTCAATGGGTTAAGTTATATATCCTCTCATGATACGAAGATGTTCTGGGGTGATTTCAAGGATTTTACTCTGCAAAAGAGAGCTGCCAACAGTTTTCTTATGCTGCCGGGACAGGTCCAGATTTACTATGGTGATGAGTCCGGAAGAGGACTTATGCCTGATGGAGGATATCCGGACCAGGCTCTTCGTTCTGATATGAACTGGGGTGATTTGAATAAGCCTGAATACAAGGATCTGTATCAGCACTGGAGTAAACTGAATCATTTCAGATTGGCTCATCCTGCCGTTGCAGAGGGTTCACATAAGAAGATCAGCAAGCCAAAGAGTCCGTATTATGCCTTTGTTCGCGAAAAGGGCAATGATAAGGTTGTTGTAGTATTCGTGGGCAATCGTCCGTAGTTTTTTAGAAATTTTTTTATGAACCCGCGACTTTATATAGGTTGCGGGTTTTCTTTTTCAGGAAAGGTATTTCATATTTTTTATTATTTAACAGAATTGCTTCAGATTTAGAATTCTCTTAAAGTTATGTCCTGCTTTGCGACAGTTATAGCGAGAAACTGCTGACGGGCGGAAGCGTCATATTTTCTAAATCTGTTTTTTTGATGATAAAATTGTCTCAAAGTATATCTGAGGGGTTATATGCTTAATATTATTTGGGCAGCACTTATTATTCTGTCTGTTCTGGCGTCCTGTGTACATCTAGTTTTAGGCAATGCAGGAATTGTCAACAGTATGATGGATGCATTTTTTTCATCTGCTGACAGTGCTGTGAAAATATCCATAGGACTGTCAGGACTTCTTTGCGCATGGCTGGGAATTTGCAGAGTTATGGAGGCCTGCGGCATTATGGATCTGATAGCGCGTCCCCTTAGCCCCCTGTTTAGAGCAATTATGCCGGAACTTCCTCCGGGAAGCAGGGCTATAAGCTCGGTTACAATGAATCTTTCAGCCAATATGCTCGGGCTTGATAATGCTGCAACTCCGCTAGGTATAAGAGCAATGAAAGATCTTCAGGATTTAAATCCTAATAAGGATACAGCAAGCAATGCCCAGATTATGTTTCTTGTTTTAAATACCTCATCTGTGTGTCTTTTTCCTGTTACAGTGTTTCTTTACCGGGCACAGTTCGGATCTTCATCGCCGGCGGAGGTCTTTGTTCCAATAATGCTGGCCACTACTGCATCAACGGTTGCCGGATTTCTGGTTACAGCCGTTATTCAGAAAATACCTCTGTTGCGTCTGCCTATTTTTATAAGTTTTGCAGTGCTTGTTGCATTGACCGCATCTGTGATTGCATGGGGTGTTTACGCAGGCTCTGAGCTTTCTGAACAATCTAAACTTGTGGCGAACCTTATTCTGATGCTTCTTATAGGTTCTGTTTTTGCATTCTCCATGATCAAGAAAGTAAAAACTTTTGAAGTATTTGTTCAGGGTGCAAAGGAAGGTTTTGATACAGCCCTGCAAATTCTTCCTTTTCTTGTGGCGATGCTTTTTGCCATAGGCTTTTTTAGAGCTTCCGGAGCTCTTGATTTGATCCTTGATTCATTTCGGTATATCGTATCCATGTTTTTGACCGATACCAGATTTGTGGATGCCTTACCGGTAGCCATAGCAAAACCTCTGTCCGGTTCAGGTGCGCGTGCAATGATGATTGACGTGATAAATACATATGGTGTAGATTCTTTTCAGGGTAAACTTTCTGCAATAATGCAGGGATCTACGGAAACGACGTTTTATGTCATAGCTGTTTATTTCGGATCTGTGAGTGTTACAAAGGTTCGTCACGCCATAGCGTGCGGTCTGACTGCTGATTTTGTTGCCATGGTCGCTTCTGTTTGTCTTGCCTATTATTTCTTTGGTTGATAGGAGTACTTGAGTGAATAGCCTTGAAACTTTGATGTACCTCATGGGCGAAAAAATATACGGTAATCCTTCAGGATGCTGCGATGAAGAAAGCAGCGGACAGCCGGACGTAAATTCAGGTCGTCTCGTTGTTGCCGGTCCGGTGCCTTCATGGATTGAAGATTTGCTGATACTGCTTCCTGATTTTAAACTTTGTGAGGATTTGAATTTGCGCAGCGGTGATGTGGTTCTTGTTACTGATCCTCAAAGTTCATTAAGGAATTCCGGTATCAGGTGTATCATTGGATATAAAGGTAAAAAGACATTATGGAATTCTATTCTTGCTTCAGGGGTGCTGCATGCAAGGTCGAGTTGAAATCCTCTCTTCCGAATACATAGAAAGAATGGCGGAGATCGAAAGCGCTGCCCAGATTTCCCCCTGGACAGTCAATCTGATTAGGGAATGTTTCAATTGCGGATGCAGGAGAACTGTGCTTGGCTATCTCGACGAGACGGGCTTTCTTTTGGGTTTTTTAGTATATTCTGTTCTTGAACCAGAATCAGAGCTTGAAAATATATCTGTAGATCCTTTGTATCAGGATCGCGGTATCGGTACCTCGCTTATGAATGCCTATTGTGATATTCTCGATAGGAAAGGGTGCGATAGTTCATTTCTTGAGGTCAGGGCCTCAAATGAAAGAGCTTTGCTTCTTTATGCCAGATGCGGTTATCTTGCTGTCGGTAACCGTAAAAACTATTATAGATGCGCCGACGGCAGCCGGGAGGATGCAGTTATGATGAAATTGAAAAGGAATACAAAATGACTGGATGGAATGTAGGATGTTTTTGTCTTTTTTGGATGCTCTGTTCATCATGTGCAATGGCAGGCGGTGAGGTGTACTGGTATGTTGATGATAATGGAGTTACCCATTTTGCATCACAGGAGGAATCAGCCGGAGGAAATTCAGGAAATTTCTCATATGAAGATATTCCGGATGATTCGGTTGTTACAAATCCTAACGGTACTACAACAACTGTTATCAATTCCAGTCAGTTTGGAGACGGTACCTACAGAATCCCAGAGCAGAACACATCGTCCGGCTCTTCTGATGGAACGGGTGGTGACGGATCTACAGTAATTCGCAGAAGCGGTGACGCTGATGTATCATCAGTTCTGCAGCAGGAAAATATAGTCAAGGACAAGTCTAAAGTTGTAAATCTCAGCAACCGTCCGATGTATGAAGATGATTTTGAGTAAAATCTTAATAACCCGTTATACGGCATTTATTTTCTTTATGCTGGTGTTTGCAGCGGCAGTGGAAGCGGCAGATAGGAAGATATATTTCTTTATTGATGACAAGGGTGTTACGCATTATACCGACACGGCTGAGGACGGTCTCGAAGGCGGTTATGATGTTGGTGAAATAGATGAATTCGATGAAAATCATGAGGATGACGTATTATTAACCTATGATGCCGTTTCACAGGAGGTTTTAATTGAAAACAGACTGTATTCACCTATAACCGTAATTTTAAAGGCTTCAGACGAGAGTGCCGTAGATACTGACATAGAGTTCGATAAGATATTTCAGGTTCAGGGGAATACCGTGGTATCTCTCGGGCATATATATGTAATTGATAATACCAAGGAATTTACTTTAACACGCGAATTTTCAATCGGTACGCCTACAGTGGTGGAGCAACTTAAGAATGATGAATTCCTCATACCGTTCAAGGGACGCTATCGCGTCACCCAGGCACACGGTGGAAAGTTTTCTCATAAGGGACCGAAGAATCGCTATGCTGTAGATATTTCCATGCCTGTCGGAACTCCTCTTTATGCGGCGAAGGACGGCAAGATTGTGGATATGAAAATGCATTTCACAAAGGCAGGTCTTGATCCAGCGGCACATGGAAAGGCCAATTATATCCGCATCAGTCACAGCGACGGTACAATGACAATATATGTTCACCTTAAGGCTAATTCACAGGTTGTGAAGCTGGGACAGTATGTTAAAGCCGGAGATCTTATTGCGCAATCCGGCAATACAGGCTACACCACCGGTCCTCATCTTCATTTTGCCGTTCAGCATAATAACGGAGTTTCAATAGTATCGATTCCTTTTAAATTTAAAGGAGGAATTGTTCCGAAAGCCGGATCTATGCTGGGAAACTAAGAACCCTCCATCAGATTGTTTATTAGGTGGCAGAATCCGGATTTATACAATATTTATCTGATCGTGCTGTAAACCGCGTTCTTCAGGGCGGGGATGTGCAGGCATTGAGGCTGAGTTGGCAAATTATGTATTCATAACCTGACGTATTTGCTGTCATGCACATCACGTCAGTGACAGAACTCATCCTTCACTGTGACCGGACAGAAATGTACCGGTCAGTCGCAATACAGCCGCATGAGGCAATTCATATGCCTTTAGTCATGGGGTGTGTCAACTAATTTAATAAACATTTTTTTTGATATACATCTTGTTTTTAGATAAAATGTACAAGGTTTTTTGTGTCCTTATAAAAGGTTCACTGATTATATGTGGTTTTGCCACTTGGGTTAATTTGTAGCTTAACGCTATTAGGATTAAAGACATGTTAATAGGTATACCGAGAGAAGGTCTAGCAGGCGAAGCCAGAGTTGCTGCAACTCCGGCTACTGTAGGCCAATTGCTCAAGCTCGGCTTTGAAGTTGCTGTTGAGTCAGGGGCTGGTGATAAAGCCAATTTCTCCGATGACGCATATGCAGAAGCCGGCGCTAAGATTGTAAAAGCCAGTGATGTCTGGACGGCTCCGCTGATTTACAAGGTTAATGCTCCTTCCGCTGAGGAAATCTCCAAGTTGAAAGAGGGTACAACTCTTGTAAGTTACTTGTGGCCTGCTCAGAATCCGGAACTGGTTCAGACACTGTCAACTAGAAAGATCAACGTGCTTGCCATGGATATGGTCCCACGTATTTCTAGAGCACAGTCCATGGATGCACTTTCCTCCATGGCTAATATTTCTGGTTATCGTGCTGTTATTGAAGCCGCACATGCCTTTGGACGTTTCTTTACAGGTCAGATAACTGCTGCCGGTAAAGTTCCTCCTGCAAAGGTTCTTGTTATTGGTGCTGGTGTTGCCGGTCTTGCTGCCATTGGTACAGCTCATTCTCTTGGTGCGATCGTTCGTGCATTTGATACCCGTCTTGAAGTAGCCGAGCAGATCGAGTCCATGGGCGGTGAATTCCTGAAGCTTAACTTCAAGGAAAAGGAAGATGGTTCTTCATCTGACGGTTATGCCAAGGTGATGAGCGAGGAATTCATCAAGGCTGAAATGGAACTCTTTGCTCAGCAGTGTAAAGAGGTTGATATTATTATCACCACCGCTGCAATTCCAGGACGTGCTGCTCCAAGACTGATTACCAAGGAAATGGTAGCAAGCATGAAGAACGGCTCTGTGATCGTTGATTTGGCGGCAGCTACCGGAGGCAACTGCGAGGGAACTGTTGCAGGTAAAGTTATCACAACGTCCAATGGCGTTAAAATGATAGGCTATACAGATCTTGCATCACGTCTTCCAACGCAGTCATCTCAGCTTTATTCCACAAATCTTGTTAATCTGAGCAAACTTCTCTCTCCTGCAAAGGATGGCAACATCGACATTAACTTCGAAGATGTTGTAATCAGAAACATGACCGTTGTTAAAGATGGCGAGGTTACATTCCCTCCTCCTAAGATTAGTGTTTCTGCAGCTCCGGCAGCCAAGGAGCAGAAGAAGGAACAGGTAATTCCTGAGGTTAAGAAGGATCACCGCCTGCTCAAACTGTCTTTAGCAGTGATTGCCGTTGTTTTGTTTGCTGTCATTGCTCACTTTTCACCTGCAGAATTCCTGTCTCATTTCACCGTATTCGCTCTGGCATGCGTTGTTGGCTACTACGTTGTATGGAATGTCACACATGCGCTTCATACACCGCTGATGTCTGTGACCAATGCGATTTCCGGTATTATCGTGGTAGGTTCTATTCTCCAGATGTTTAACGGTTCTGTTGCTGTGAGTATCATTTCATTTATTGCCGTAACTATCGCATCCATCAACATTTTCGGTGGTTTTACCGTTACGCAGCGTATGCTGAAGATGTTCAGAAAGGATAAGTAGGAGATATATAAATGTCATATGGTTTAGTTACAGCTGCTTATATAATATCAGCTATCCTGTTTATTCTTGCCTTGGCCGGTCTTTCCAAGCAGGAAACCGCAAAAGCTGGTAATCTGTCCGGTATAGTCGGTATGGTTATCGCTCTTATTGCAACAATTTTTGGACCGACATTTGCCTGGGGCGGCTTTGCTTTGATTGCAGTTGCCATGGCTATAGGTGCAGTTATCGGTGTTTATCTTGCGTTGAAGGTTGAAATGACCGGTATGCCGGAACTTATTGCTATGCTTCACAGCTTTGTGGGTCTGGCTGCTGTTCTTGTCGGTTTCTGTACTTTCATTAATCTGAATGCAAATGAAGCTCCTGTTGATGTTCCTGTCAGTGTTGTTAATCAGACAGGTGCGCTTCCTGCACAGATGGCACCAGGCACAGGCAGCTTGATTGTTAGAGGAATGAGCATGTCAGGTGATTCAGTTCCAGCTGATGCTCAGACACAACAGCTTGCAGTATCCACTATTGTCAAGGATCAGAATTCTGTTCTTGTTGAAATCAAATTGCCACAGGAAGCAAAGAAGGCTGATACTGATGTAAAAGAGAAGGATCACAGTTCAATTGTTGTTGAAATGGTTGAAATATTCCTTGGTATTTTCATCGGTGCGGTAACCTTTACAGGATCTATTATCGCTTTCGGAAAGTTAAGAGGCATTATCGCGTCTAAGGCTCTTGAACTTCCGTTCAAGCATTACTGGAATCTCCTTGCTCTTGTGCTTTGCGCAGTTCTGTTTGGAGTATTCCTTTCTCTTGGCGTTTCTGCTGCCGGTTACGTCATCCTGATCATAATGACTCTGATTGCATTTGTTTTCGGTGTTCATCTGGTTATGTCCATCGGCGGTGCAGATATGCCGGTTGTTATTTCAATGCTGAATTCATATTCAGGTTGGGCTGCAGCCGCTGCAGGCTTTATGTTAAGCAATGATCTTCTCATTGTAACAGGATCTCTCGTTGGTTCTTCCGGTGCAATTCTTTCTTACATTATGTGTAAGGCTATGAACCGTTCTTTCATTTCTGTTATAGCAGGCGGTTTTGGAAATGCTCCTCAGGCTGCAGATGATACTCCAGAGGGAGAAATTCGCGAAGTCAAGCCAGCTGATGTTGCTGAAATGCTTAAGAATTCTAATTCTGTAGTAATCACCCCGGGTTACGGTATGGCAGTTGCTCAGGCTCAGTATCCTGTTGCTGAACTTACTCAGAAACTTCGTGATATGGGTGTTGAGGTTCGCTTCGGTATCCATCCTGTTGCAGGTCGTCTGCCTGGTCATATGAACGTGCTTCTTGCTGAAGCGAAGGTTCCTTATGACATCGTACTTGAAATGGATGAAATCAACGATGACTTCGAGAATACCGATACTGTACTTGTAATAGGTGCAAATGATACTGTAAATCCAGCAGCTGCTGAAAATACAAGCAGTCCTATCTACGGTATGCCTGTTCTTGAAGTGTGGAAGGCTCAGAATGTAGTTGTATTCAAGCGCAGTATGAATGCCGGATATGCCGGTGTTCAGAATCCTCTGTTCTTCAAGGATAATACATCTATGTGCTTCGGTGATGCCAAGGCTACTGTTAATGAAATTTTAAGCAATTTCTAAAACAGTCAGTTTTTAATAAATACTGTTAGGGATCCGTTCGGGTCCCTTTTTTTTATCTGATTGCGCCTCAAAACCGCGGGAGGATATAAGTCATAAAAACAGGTACGCTCTTTCTGCTGACAGAGATGACTTCTGCTTTCTCAATGACGGCAAATCAGTCCTGTGTATAGCCGAAGAGCTTGAAGTGAACCGTATTGCCGGTCAGCAGCAGAAAACCGCCGAGGTTAGCCTGCCGCTTGCTGAGGGAACATGCAGGAATCCCCTGCCTTTATGCAGAGGAGAATGTCAGGTCATTGAAGCACTGGAAAAAATAAAAACAGACCAGTGTATATTTAAAAGGCACTAACATCAGTTAATGCCTTATTTTATTTCCTGGATTTGACTGTTTTGACGAATAATTACAGATCTGTTACCTCAATTGAGTCAGATGTAAGAGCGTCAGCTGAAGGTTTCAGTTTTGGTTCCGTCGCTTCTTTTGCACCGGAACTGTCTATGTACTGGTATAGTTTGATAACCTTTACTACGCCGTCTGTCTGTGCAGCTATCCTGGCAGCACGTTCTCCTTCTGATCTGGTAACCACACCCATCAGGTAAACTGTGCCGTTTTCTGTTACAACTTTGAAAGTATTGGTGTTTATTCCTGATTCACCAATAAATTTAGTCTTGATCTTGGTTGTGATCCAGCTGTCTTTGCTTGACTGTCCCATGCTGACGTTATCTTCAATGGTCAGACCGTTGTAGACTCTCTTAACACCTTTGATTTTCATGCATGTTTTTTCAAGGTTTTCTTTTATGACAGTTGAGTGAGTCTGTCCGTGGACCAGAAGCACTCCGTCGACAGATGTTGTACCGATATTGCTTCTGCCGAAACCTATTTCGTCTATACTTTTGATTTCATCTTTTGCTACTGATTCTATAGCACTGTCATCTATCATTACACCGACAGTCCTTCTTTCGCCCACCACGGAGGCGGCACCGGCACCTGCGGCTCCGGCTATAAGAACCGTTGCACACCCTGATAGAACGGAAGATGATAAAAAAGCCAGTAGTGCTAATTGTGTTATTTTCATTCACTTATCCTTTTTGTTTAAGGGATCAAATAAAACGTATCGGGTTTAGTTTCTTTTCATATGAAAGAAATTAATCAATGTTCCTGTGATTTTTTGCTTCAGAATATTCCTCGCTAGGACGGAGATGTTGTTATCTCATGTCTTATTGTTCTTGTGATGGATTGGAGTACATACATAAGTACAAGTGAGGCGGCATCCTGGTTCGAAACCGCACTGAAATTTAAGTTTATGCTATCACATCCAAGTCTGTCTGCAATAAATGAATCAGTACTGCTGGAACTCAGATTGATAATCAAACTCTTGTTTGCATGCGCCCTTTCTATAAGTTTTACCAGTGCAGGCTCTGACGGATCCGGTCTGCTGTTCGCAGGATTTTCACCCGGGACAAGCATTAGAAGATCACCTTCATGACTTACCATATCAAACTGAGCGCTGAATATATATGCCGGATCTCCTCTTTTTAGCAGCGCAAGGTTCCTGGAATCACTATTCAGCGAATATACGGATATTTTTCCGGTTTTCTGAATAAAAATATTGTTAAGTTCCTGTGCAAAACTGTCACATATTGGAATATTGTTGTATGTGGCACAAAGAATCACTCTTTTGTCCAGCTGAATGCATGAAAATACTGTGGCGATAATCATATTCAGCGTGTCACTGAACATATCATTGACATAATCCAGGGACTGGTGAACTGTTTCAATGTATTTTTGAACTTCAGTCATAGTTTCAGATTTCTCCGTATATTCTTTGGACAGGGATAAAATATCCCATATTCCATATGATGTTCAGAAAATTATGAGTGACAAAAAAGCAGAAATGCATATGCATTTCTGCTCATAATGAGATCCGGTATATTTACTGTATAGTCACCCACTGGAATCCTGCAATCAGTTTGCCGTCAGGCTCAACTGTGATGTTTCCGGTAAGACCATCAATTGAACGTCTGCTGCCGGCCATGGATGACAGTTCCGGAACGATTGACACGGCGTCATATCCCATGGCAAAGAATGTAAGAACGCTTATATTTGATGAATCGAGATTGTCGCTGATATCTTCCTTTAAATCATAGTCTTCCACCAGCCACGGCAGATCACCAATGTTAATCCCCTTCATTTTTCTTGTTACAGAAGCGTAAAGATTTCCAGGATTTGAGTTTGAGGTGATGTAGTAGGATCTGTTTCCAGGGTAATCTGCATCAATCTGTTCTCTGATTACAGAAACCTCAAGAGCGGATCCGCAAATGTAGACAGCATCTACATTACCGTATGACATACCTTCAGAAATGGCATAATTGACATCCTGCTTGTTCATAAATCTTTTGACAATAACGTCATCAGCGGATCCAGTGTATGATTCCCACTGTCTTCTGAATCCGGATATGATTCTTGAACCCTTTTCTGTGTTAGGTACGATCAGCAGCGGTGTATAGTGACCGTCGCGGCGGATCTTCTTGGCAGCCTGGACACCTTCGTTTTCAGGAGTAAGGGCGAAGAAGTATGCATTGTCTGCCGATACATTGTCAAATGAATTGATGGCGAGTGTAGGTACCATAAGTCCGTTGTTGAGCACCTTGCTTACGTTTTCCTTGGTTAAAGGTCCTATAACAAAGCCTGCACCGTCTGCAACAGCCTCGTTGTACACTGCAGCCACGTTTTCGGTATTGGAGTCATAGTAGCGTATGCTGCTTGTAAGCCCCTTTTCCCGTTGAGCCATCATTATTCCCTGACGGAAGGCGTCACCGTAGGTTGCAAGTTTGCCGGACAGAGGCATTATTACCGCAATGTGACTGATGTCTGCATCCGAACTGAATTTTACCGGGTTTCTTCCTGATGAAGAAGGAACAAGCCTGGTTCCAATCAGAAGTCGGGCCGGGTGCTCGGGATATTTTTCAAGCCACTGGCTGTCGAGATCGGCAAGGTTGCCGCCTGCATGATTTTTGTGGTTTCTGGCGAACTCGACATAGCCTGCATCCAGTTCGTTTCTTCCTTCTGCCAAAATCTTGTCTAGCTGCGCATCACTCATATCCAAAAGAATTGTCATAATAGTCTTCTGGTTTTTCGCAACTGTTTCCGTGTCATATTCATCTATGTACTGATTAAGGATTACATAGTTATGATAGGCTTCAAGTTTGCTGCCGGTTTTATTTTGAGTGTTTGCTAAGATTACATAATAATTGGCACTTTCCAATCTTGAAAGAGAACGGGCATGAACCTGTTTCAACTCTTCAAGAGTCTTCTGATATATCTGCCTGCTGTAGTACAGATATGCCGTAGCAAGATGAACCTTGGATTCCTCCAGCTGAGTAAGAGAGTGCTCTCTGGCGTATTTCAGCCACACTTCTGCCTTTTCATAGTTTTGCTCTTTGATATAACTGCGGGCAACGAGAATTGCATACTCATGTTGCATGTTTGCATCAGCTTTGTCGAAGAGATCTCTGTACCATGATGATGGATGAGTGATTGTACTGAACGCAGTGAGCGTTTCGTTCGGGTTGTCGTCGTAGCCGCCTCCGGTTGACATACAGCCGGTTGCTATGAATGTAGCAAGAACCAGAGGTGAAAGACTCTTTAATAGTTTCATTTTAAACTTTTTCCATTCAAAATTTTTTTTTGCATTTTATCACATTATTATCACATTATTAACAAATCTGAAGTGAGTGATCAGACTGATCCTCCGGAGTAATTTGCAGAATTGCACAACAGAAAGTGTGGACGGATGTGATATGTGATCCCTGCTGTTTAGATAATTTTCACTTTGTGATATAAAGCGCAGGGGCGAAGCCGATCCTCCGGACGGCAGCCTTCCGGAAGGTTAACTTTTTTATTTTGATGCCTGGGGTGATCAATCCCTTTGTCAGAAAATGGATTTATGTGGAATTTTGTAACTCTGAAGTGAATTTGCGTATGAAAAAAATATTTGGAAAGCTCCCCTTGTCAGGACTTATCCTGCTTGGTGCGTTTGCTCCGGTCTGCTGCAGTGCGGATGATGAGATAGATGAACATGCTCCCTTTGCTAAAATTAAAAAGGCCGTGGAGACAAATGACAAGGATCTGTTCGTTTCATCTCTGAGATTCCCGCTGACCATGTGCTTTACAGGAGTACCGGTAAGGTATGTTGAGCCGTCGGAACTTGAACCGTTCAGTCTGGAGCTTATTCTTGGCAGTCAGAATATGATTAAGGCTTTTGCTGAGTCCGCGAAAGATCGCCGTACCGGTGAAGCATATGAGATGGCTTATGATAACGAGCAGGTATTCGGATTTTATGCCCATGCTTCGGATAATGAATGGCTCTCCCTTTCCTACACATCCAAAGGTGTTTATGAGATCAGAGACAGCCGCTGCAGTGAGAAGGCACCTGCGAAACTGACTTTCTGCAACAATGATGAGCAGGATGCCAGGATCAATATGTTTGCAAGACTCAGCAAATGGTTTTCAAATTCAGGAGTATATGAAAATTTTGTAGATCATTCCTACTCAAAGATTGTAGCAAAATCAGGCTATGACGCAGCCGGAGGCAGCTACGAGTTCACCCTGAACGGTAAGAAGCTTAATCTTACCAGGGATCCGAAATCGTATGATGAATCACCAGTTTATTATGATGATCAATATGAGTACATGATAATGTCACCTGGAATGATCGGTGAGGATTACTGTGATGGTCCGATGCTCTGCCGCAATATCCCTTTCCTGCATGTTTTTGCAAAGAAAAAGGGCAGTCAGACATGTGATCCCGGTGAAATGGTTTTTGCGGAAAAGGAAACTCTTAATTTCTGTCCTTTCAACCAGCTTCAAAATGAGGAAATCAGACTGTTCAGTGAAGGTTTCACCACGAATGTTGATTCCATAATAAACAAGCAGTACAGATCCGGGAGCGGAGCATTGCTGCGTTTTGAAGGCAGACTGTACTCATATAATGACGAGCCGGCTCCTGAAAATATTCCTGATTCGGAAAAAAGCAACTACTATACCAGAAATTTTGCAGTTCTTTCGTTCAATGGAAGAAAGTATGAATCTGCTGTAGGCGGTTCTGAAAGAAATCCTGCGAAAATTATTTTCAGTTCTGATGAACTTGAGATCATGGCTCTGCCTGAGGGTGATTATGATCAGGATAATACTGATAATCCTTCTTTGAACTGTGTCGGCGGATTCTATGATGAAAAGTGCAATCTTAATCCTGTGCGTTATGTTCTTTTTGTGAGAAACAAGACTGGCGAGTGTGAGCGTTATTCCCTGGATATGGCTAAATAATTAATTAAGGAAAGATGATGGTTTTAAATAGAACATGTTTGGGTAAAGTATGTGTTGCTGGTCTGCTTACCTGTATTTCCTGTCTTCCTGCCGCAGCGGGAGAAGTCGAGGACGTATTCTCGATTATAACTTCAGATTACAATGCCTCCATACCAGAAGGAAAGGCTCCGCTTGTTTATAAGAATTTCTGTCCGAATAATCCTGATATTCAAAGTGTTATTGATTACTATGTCATTGCCAATAACAAGAGAAAGTATTATGTCGAGAAGATCCCTAATTTTCTAGGGGGAGCCAACGACACTTCGTATAAAAGTGAAAACAGTTCAATGTCTTCCCGATCTTTTCCTCTTATAGACTGGGCATATAATTCAATCACCTGGTCAGGCGAGGCAATGAAGTTTTACTACCTCGTTGCATCATCATGGGCTCTTGGACCGATTTTCAATATATGTCCGGATCGCAAGGCAAAACCGACAGGAAGACTTGTAATGACTATGGCTGTAGGTGAGGATTATAATCTTCTCGGAACAGATACCGTTCCATACCAGGTTGATTGCAAGACTGACAATTACTGCAATTCGGGTCTGAGTGATTTCAATCCGTATCGCAAGGTCCTTATGATTACCCGTGAGGATGGAGGGTTCTGCTCAGCGACAGTATTCAGTTCTGATCGCGTCGATCCAGAGTATACAGAGACAAATAGGCTGTACAGAAATGAAATCAGACTTTTTGCCCCTCACGGAAATTTCAGATTTGAGATTATGCAGAAGGAATGGGTCAATCCTAAACAGAAAATCAGCGGTTTTTTCTCATATGATCTAAACACTCTCACAATTAAAGGAGTCAAATACAGACTTATTCCTGCCGGAAAACCATGGAATAAAGGCATATGGTATTTGAAAGGCAACGGCGAATATCATGAAAAATGGATATATATATATCCTACTGGAAACATAGATCATGTCTATGAGGACAGTCTTCAGCCTAAATATCACAAGGCGGACAAGGTGATAGTCACCCTGTTCCCGCAGTGGTCCTATTCCACAGATGACAGAACGGAGCGTTTTGTTCTTTATCCGAAGAAAAAATAGACTGAATCAGGCGTTTTGAGAAAGCGCATTTGATTCTTTCTACAGTTTGGACAGGCGGTCAGAGTGCCGCCTTTTTTTCTTCCTTTTGCATCATGCCTGTCTTTGCGTTAAGTTCACTGAATGCTGAAGCTCTTAATTTTTCGAAGGGAAACAGTCCGTTGATTTTTTAGAAAAAAATCCAGCAATACTTGACATATGTCACGTTAAATTGTATCATGCCTTGCCCTTTGATGTATAAGGGAAGGTTTATTATTATTTTTTTGATAGTATTCAGGAGTTTGTTCCATAATGGCAACTATTAACCAGTTGGTACGCAAACCTCGTGTAAGAAAGGTAATCAAGTCTGCAGTTCCTGCGCTTGCCGGTTGCCCTCAGAAGCGTGGCGTATGTACTCGTGTTTATACTACAACACCTAAGAAGCCTAATTCGGCAATGCGTAAGGTTTGCCGTGTTCGTCTTACAAACGGTTTTGAAGTAACTTCTTATATCGGCGGTGAAGGCCACAACCTGCAGGAGCACTCAGTTGTTCTTATTCGTGGCGGTCGTGTTAAGGATCTTCCTGGTGTACGTTATCACACCATCCGTGGATCTCTCGATTGCGCCGGTGTTAAGGATCGCAAGCAGGGTCGTTCCAAGTACGGTGTTAAGAAGCCTAAGGCTTAATGGAATTCCCCATTGAGTAAGGCCAAACACAGTATTGAATTTTTTTTGTTTTAGTTTTGGGTATAACCTGAAGTTAAGAGGAATTATTAAATGCCAAGACGTCGTGAAGTCGGTCAACGTAAGATTCTGCCAGATCCAAAGTTCGGTTCAGAATTGTTGGCTAAATTTATTAATGTTGTTATGGTGGACGGCAAGAAGTCCATTTCAGAAAGTATTGTATACGGTGCTTTAGATATTATTGCCTCAAAGAGCGGCAAGGATCATCTGGTGATCTTCGAGGAAGCACTCGATCATATTCGTCCTACTGTTGAAGTTAAGTCCCGCCGTGTGGGTGGTTCAACCTATCAGGTACCTGTTGAGGTTCGTCCGTCACGCCGCAATGCTCTTGCAATGCGCTGGCTGGTTGAAGCAGCTCGCAAGCGTGGTGAAAAGTCCATGGCTCAGAGACTGGCAGGAGAACTGCTTGACGCCTCTGACAACAAGGGCAGCGCTGTAAGAAAGCGTGAGGATGTTCATCGTATGGCTGAAGCCAACAAGGCTTTTGCTCATTATCGCTGGTAGTAATTTGATTAACCAAGCCGCATGATTATGTTGTTTCGTGCGGCATTTATTAAGGAAACTTATAGTGGCTCGAGAAACCCCCATATCGCTGTACCGTAATATCGGTATTTCAGCACATATAGATGCCGGTAAGACTACTACTACAGAACGTATTCTTTTTTACACCGGTGTAAACCACAAACTCGGTGAAGTTCATGATGGTGCCGCTACCATGGACTGGATGGCTCAGGAACAGGAGCGCGGTATTACAATTACCTCTGCTGCTACCACTTGCTTCTGGAGCGGTATGTCTCATCAGTACGACAAGCACCGTATCAACATTATCGACACCCCAGGTCACGTTGACTTTACTATTGAAGTAGAGCGTTCAATGCGTGTTCTTGATGGTGCAGTAATGGTTTACTGTGCAGTAGGCGGTGTACAGCCTCAGTCAGAGACAGTATGGCGTCAGGCTAACAAGTACCACGTACCTCGTATTGCATTTGTTAACAAGATGGATCGTACCGGTGCAAACTTCTTCCGTGCCGTAGATCAGATCAAGACCAAACTCCATGCAGAGCCTGTACCTTTACAGATTCCAGTCGGCGCCGAGGACAACTTTACCGGCGTTATAGATCTGATAAAGATGAAGGCTATCAAATGGAACGAGGAAAACCAGGGTTTAACTTTTGATTATGTTGATATCCCTGACAATCTTAAGGACCAGGCTGAAGAATTCCGTCAGAAGCTTGTTGAGGCAGCTGCTGAGGCTGATGAGGCACTGATGGAGAAATTCTTCAACGGTGAAGAGCTTTCCGAGGATGAGATCAAGAAGGCGCTGCGTAAGCGTGTTCTCAACAATGAGATTGTACCTGTTACCTGCGGTTCAGCATTCAAGAACAAAGGTGTTCAGGCAATGCTCGATGCAGTTGTTGACTATCTCCCGTCTCCTATTGATGTTCCAGATGTTAAGGGTGAAACTGTTGACGGTGAGCCGGCAACCCGCAAGGCTTCAGATACAGAGTCCTTCTCAGCACTGGCTTTCAAGATTGCTACCGATCCGTTTGTTGGTAATCTTACATTCATCCGCTGCTATTCAGGTGTTGTAAGACAGGGTGATTTTGTATTCAATCCTGTTAAGCAGAAGAGAGAAAGATTCGGCCGTATCGTACAGATGCACGCTAACAAGCGTCAGGAAATTACTGAAATTCTGGCTGGTGATATTGCCGCTGCAATCGGTCTTAAGGATGCAACTACCGGTGATACACTCTGTGATGAGGCAAATCCAATCATTCTCGAGAGAATGGAATTCCCGGAGCCTGTTATTTCTGTAGCCGTTGAGCCTAAGACCAAGAACGATCAGGAAAAAATGTCTCTTGCTCTTAACCGTCTTGCTCAGGAAGATCCTTCTTTCAGAGTTCATACTGACGAGGAATCTGGTCAGACAATTATTGCCGGTATGGGTGAACTGCATCTTGACATTATAGTTGATCGTATGAAGCGTGAATTCAAGGTTGACTGCAATGTAGGCAAACCTCAGGTTGCATACCGTGAAACTATCCGTACCAAGGTTGAGTACGAAGGCAAATTCGTTCGTCAGTCTGGCGGTCACGGTCAGTACGGTCACTGCTGGCTTCGTCTTGAGCCTCTTGAGCCTGGTAAGGGATATGAATTTGCCAGTGAGATTGTCGGCGGTGTAATTCCTAAGGAATTCATCCCAGCTATCGACAAGGGATGTCAGGAGCAGGTTGCAAGCGGTGTTCTTGCTGGTTATCCAGTTGTTGATGTTAAGGTTACCGTATATGACGGTTCCTACCATGAAGTTGACTCTTCTGAACTGGCATTCAAGACTGCTGCATCTATCGCATTCAAGGGTGCGTTTAAGAAGGCAAATCCTGTTCTTCTCGAGCCTATAATGAAGGTTGAGGTTGAAACTCCTGAAGAGTACATGGGTGATGTTATCGGTGACCTGAACCGTCGCCGCGGTATCGTTGAGGGTATGGAAGACAATACCTCCGGTGGTAAGATCATCAATGCAATGGTACCACTGGCTGAGATGTTCGGTTATGCAACTGATCTTCGTTCTCAGACTCAGGGTCGCGCCTCCTATGTAATGGAGTTTGGCAAGTATGCAGAAACTCCACAGGCTATTGCAGATTCTGTAATTGAAGCTCGTCAGAGCAAGTAATTGAAAAGGCTGTGCCGGATTGTCCATGCCGGCACGGTTTAGTAAATTTGATATTTAAGGAAAAAAAATGGCAAAGGAAAAATTTGAACGTACAAAGACCCACGTAAACGTAGGTACAATCGGTCACGTAGACCACGGTAAGACCACTCTGACCGCAGCAATTACCAACGTGCTTGCAAAGAAGTTCGGCGGTGAGGCAAAGGCATTTGATCAGATTGATAATGCACCGGAAGAAAAGGCACGTGGTATCACCATCAACACCTCTCACGTAGAGTATGATACCGAGACCCGTCACTATGCACACGTTGACTGCCCAGGTCACGCAGACTATGTAAAGAACATGATCACTGGTGCAGCCCAGATGGACGGAGCAATTCTCGTAGTAGCAGCAACCGACGGTCCTATGCCACAGACCAGAGAGCACATTCTTCTTGCTCGTCAGGTAGGTGTACCATACATTATCGTATTCCTTAACAAGTGCGATATGGTAGACGACGAGGAACTTCTCGAGCTGGTAGAAATGGAAGTACGTGAACTTCTTTCATCATACAAGTTCCCAGGAGATGATACTCCGGTAATCCGCGGATCAGCACTCAAGGCACTTGAGGGAGATCCAGCATGGGAAGAGAAGATTGTAGAGCTTGCCAATGCACTTGACAGCTACATTCCAGATCCAGTACGTGATATTGATCATCCGTTCCTTCTTCCAATTGAAGACGTATTCTCAATTTCCGGTCGTGGTACAGTAGTAACAGGCCGTGTAGAGAGAGGTATTGTACGTGTAGGCGATGAACTTGAAATTGTAGGTATCAAGGAGACCGCAAAGACCACATGTACCGGTGTTGAAATGTTCAGAAAGACTCTTGATGAAGGTCGAGCAGGTGAGAACGTAGGTGTTCTTCTCCGCGGTACCAAGAGAGAGGAAGTAGAGCGCGGACAGGTTCTTGCAAAGCCAGGTTCAATCACACCGCACACCAAGTTCGAATCAGAAGTATATATTCTGAACAAGGATGAAGGTGGCCGTCACACTGCATTCTTCAAGGGTTACCGTCCACAGTTCTACTTCAGAACAACAGATATCACCGGAACCATTGAGTTGCCAGAGGGTGTAGAAATGGTTATGCCAGGCGATAACGTACATATGAACGTAACTCTGATCCACCCAGTAGCAATGAACGAACAGCTCCGTTTTGCTATTCGTGAAGGCGGTCATACTGTAGGTGCTGGTGTTGTAGCCAAGATCATCGAGTAATACTTTTGAAAATTGATTAAAATTTTCATCGGGGGAGCTGTTGCTCCCCTTTATTTCTTTTGAGCGGTTATTCAGTCTAATTCAGTCTGAATATTCTGCCTTGACATATATCTGTTTTTTCCCGAAGTAGCTTTTTTTTGTTTCGATCGTGATTAGTTGGGTAAATTTTTTGATAGAATTTTACTTTAGTGCAAATGTGTTGATAGTTAATAAATATTATTAATGATGGTTTATATTTGTCTTGTTTGATTAGTTGATGAATGTTTGATTAAGGATGATTAGATGGCAAGAGGATTAAATAAAGTACTTTTAATAGGTAATGTCGGTCGTGATCCTGTAGTTAATACAACTGCAAGCGGTCAGCGTGTTGCATCTTTTTCTTTGGCAACATCTGAAGAATGGAATGATCCGAATGGACAGCGCCAGAGCAAAACTGACTGGCATAATATTGTTGTATGGGGCAACCTTGCGGAAATTGTGGGGACTTATGTTCATAAAGGAAAGCAAATATATGTAGAGGGTCGGATCCAGACAAGATCCTACCAGGATAAGAATACCGGACAGGATCGTTATGTAACAGAGATCGTTGCCAATGAGATTCTTCTTCTGTCTGGTCCCGCAGGTCAGGGAGGCTATCAGAACAACGCTGATATTTCTGGCAGAGCAGGCGGAAATTCAGGATTTGGCGATAACGGATATAACGGCGGATATCAGAATTATAATTCTGGTGCCATGGGTGGCATGAATTCCGCTCAGCGCGGTCCTGGCAGCTATAATAACTCTTACGGCAATCAGAATTTCAACGGTCAGCAGAGTAATTCAGGCCCTCAGTTCCAGAATCCTTCGTATCGAAATCAGTCCGCAACTAGACAGGATAGCAGTTACGGCAGTAGAATGCCGGATCAGGGAGCTGGCCGTTTAGATAACTTTAACCAGCCGGTTCCGAATTCAGGAGGCAGATTTGACAGTCAGTCAGGAAATCCTCAGGATAATGTGGCTAATGTTTGGTCTCAGGTGCCGATGGCACCTAATTCAAGGAGACCGGAGCCTTCTGTATCTGGCATTCCTGCAGACAACACAATCAGCAGTGCTGTAAACAGCGCAGCTTCAGCAACCGGCTCTTCCATCGAGGATGATGAGGATATACCGTTCTAAGCAGATATGCTGAGACTTTTATCTGATCGTGCAGTATAACCACGTCCTTTAGGGCGTGGATATAAGGCATAAAATTAGGTCTAACCATTTTCCCAACATAGATAGTCTCCGGTTTGTTGCGGGATCCGGCAGGCATCCGCTGCCTAAAGACAGTGGATGCTTTCAATGCTACGGCTCATGTATGTCTGCTGGGGCGGTTTAGTCCTTTGAGGTTTGATTTAGGCATTTTGTGATTCCTGTATGAGAGCCTGTTTTTTTGTCCCTCCCGTTCATTTTTCCGAGTCCATAGATGATTAGTAACAGAGAAAAAATTTACAGCTTTGCAGCAGAAAAGTACGGTGTAGAGCCTGAGTATTTGTGGAAAAGGTTTCCCGGATATGCAGTTTTGCGACGAAGCAGCAATTCCAAATGGTTTGCTATAATTATGGATGTTCCAAAATCCAGGCTTGGAATTTCGAATGACGCAGATCGTGTTGATATCATGAATGTTAAAATCGATGATTTTAATGATCTTGAGGCTCTTCTTTTCAAACCCGGAATACTCCGTGGCTACCATTCAGGCAGGGGAAACTGGATTTCTGTTCTTTTAGACGGTACCGTTGATTTTAAACTTATCTGCGACCTTCTGGATTCAAGTTACAGCGCTGTCGGACATAATTCAAAAAAGAGACGTACCTTTGCCAAGGAATGGCTGGTTCCGGCAAATCCCCGGTATTACGATGTAACTGGTGCCTTTGATTCTGAAAGCGAGATAGTCTGGAAGCAGGGGCGAGGGATCCTTACAGGAGACATTGTCTATCTTTATGCTGCATCTCCTGTTTCTGCAGTTCTTTTCAAGTGCGCTGTTTCCGAGATTAATATACCGTGCGATTATAAAAAAGGAAACATTGACGTCAAATCGTTAATGAGACTAAAACTTCTCAAGAAATATCCAGGAGATCTCTTTACCTTTGCCTTGTTGAAAAGTGAATACGGTGTAGGTACCATCAGGGGACCAAGGGGAGTCCCCCACAGACTCAGTGCGGCACTTGATCACTATGGCTGCTGTTAGGTTCAGGTCAGCCGAATTCACTAATCTATCAGACGGGATGATTTCCGTTTGATAGATATTACTACACACGAACACGAACGGTATGTCTATCTGGACGCTGTTCCCTTGCTTTCATCAATAAATCCCATTCCTACAGTGTGCACCGCGAATTTTGGATTTTCAACGATCATAAATCTTATTCTTTCGAAACTCTCTTGATTGTTCCGTTTGATTAAATACCTGTATGTAATAGTTTTTTCTTTTATCAGATTTTTTTGAATGTTCTCCGGATCGGTGAAATACAAAAAGCCTTCCCGGTATTCCTCTGTAACAAAATTGTGGGCATATCTTGTTATAGCTTCATGATAAGGAAAATGATCACCTTCCTTTAGAGTGCAGTTGGGATCATTGTGCGTGAGAAAGCAGATCCCGTTGTTTGTATCCATATTGATGTAATATATCCTGCAGCAGTCCTGAAACATGGTTTTAAGCAAAGTTTCAGTATGCTCTCTCAGACTGCCTGTATACTGTTTAAGGCTTTGCTTTACCTTGAAGACTCGCAGTCCCAGTTCCTGAATATCATCGTAGTTGTTTTTCAGGGAATCCTTGGCGTTGGGTATTATCTCATGGGTAATTTCATCCACATCTCTGGCAATTTCAGTCAGATCTTCTATCACTGTCCTCATTTCCCTTCGCATTTTTGATGTTATTACAATGATGAAAACGACCGCGATGAAAATTGCTGCCATGCTGTTTAAAAATATTGATTTAGTCTGTCTTGTAATCCAGGCGTCGTACCACTCGGCGTCAAAGTCCACGGCGACTATTCCGGCAACTTTTCCTTCTGAGTTGAAAACTGGACTGTAGGCGCTGTAAAAGGAACCCCATTTGTCAGTATATGATTCCTCATCTATGGACGCTATACCCTTGCTTGCTTTGTAAAGAGCTTCAGTATAGACGATCGGTTCTCCGAATATGCCAGGATCCTTGATTGTCGGATCGACTGAAAATACAAATTTTTTATCTTCCACTGCTTTTATACAGTATATATATCTAAGATCTATGTTTTCTTGGAAAAAAGCCAGGGTATCGTTTATTTTCTGATAGGGCGGAGTTCCCTTGTCCTCAGCTTTGAGTTTTTCCAGTACATCACCGTCTATCATATCAGCCGCCGTATTTGAAATATCCAGCATACGGTTGCTTATAAGAGTTTTTATGGTCTCTTTTGAATCATGAACAACAAATGATCCCAGAAATATATTTGTAATCAGAAGAATTGCCGATACTATAATCACAAGCTTGACAGTGATGCTTTGTTTTCGGGTATTCATAAATATGCTCCATTGCTGTCTGCTGTACAGACGAAAACAAGATTTGCTGTAACTTCTGTATTTGTGCCGGTTCGTGACAGATGCGCGACCCGGATATAACGTTCCGGTCGATATTTCATTGCGGCATACAGAAACGGGAATTTAAAACTACTAAACAATTTGAGATTTATCATTTCTCTGCATGGTGACAGAACTAGATCAGATCCCAGCTTACGGGAGTTCCCATTTTTACATCTTTGGTAACCTTTCTTCCCCTGACTATGTCAATGAATTCAGTGCTGAGTCCGAATCCCGGTCTAACGCTTCTTACGTCATTCATTCCTATTGTGTCACCAGCTTTTAAATCGCGGGTGAAGTACAGACTTCTTCTGTAGTGAACGGAATTTTTTTCCTCGTCTGTAATTCCGTATCTGACACATCCGAGTGCCTGGTAGACTGTTTTGCTTTCCCTTACAAGCATTGACATTTCTTCAGGTTCCATTGAAAACGCGGAATCTACTCCGCCAAGTGCTCTTGAATCTGTAAAATGTTTCTCTATTACCCTTCCTCCAAGAGGAATACTGGCCAGGGCTGCTCCTATTCCTAGAGTGTGATCAGAAATGCCAACTCTTGTTCCGAAGGTTTCTTTCATATGCTTTATTGTTAACAGGTTTGAATTGGCAGGCGAGGCCGGATAACTGCTTGTACATTTGAGAAGTGTTATATCACTGCAGCCTGCGCCGTACGCTGAATTTAGCATTCGGTCAATGTCGGAGATAGTCGCCATTCCTGTTGATACAATCATGGGCTTGCCTGTTGATGCAATGACTCTGATCAGAGGAAGATCCGTATTTTCAAATGATGCAACCTTGTAGCATGGGCAACCCAGATCTTCCAGAAATTCAACTGCCGACGGATCAAACGGGGTGCTGAAGCATTTGATACCCCGCTGTGCAGCTCTAAGGAATATTTCCTTGTGCCATTCCCATGGTGTATAGGCTTTGGAGTATAGTTTGTAGAGGGAAGTTCCCTGCCACAGACTGCTCTTGTCGGATATGAAGAAATCCCCGTCATCCACGTTGAGTGTTATTGTATCCGGTGTGTAGGTTTGAAGTTTGATCGCATTTACACCGCATTGCGCTGCCAAATCAACTATTTTCAGTGCTTTTTCAATTGAATGGTTGTGATTGCCGGACATTTCCGCAATAATGAAAGGTTCATCATTTTCGATAAAATTCATTTCTAATACCATATGTAACCGTTTTCCAAGACTATCATATACGTCATTTTGGAATAGATCCTTGATCTTTTTTCCAATCCTGGAAATTTATCTGATTGTGCCGTAAAACAACGTCCTTTAGGGCACGGATATAAGGCATAAAATTAGGTCCAACCTTTCCTGCTGACAGAATATTATTCTCGGAAGTTTCAGCATGAGCATCAGACTTTCTGACTTTTTAATAAGCAGATATAAAGACAAGCTGAAAGAGCGGTGACATCAGACGTAATGAGGTAAATTAAATGCTGCATTCATTAACGCTTAGAGAGGAATTTCCCGCACTCGGAGCAATGCCGAATTTGCGGAATCAAGGCTCTTTTGTAAATACAGCAGGCAATGTCGGTTCTGAAACGGTTAAAAGGTACGTAGATACAAAAAACTGACCGTGGTATCGGTATGAACAAATGCTTGTCAGCGGTCTGAGCTGACAAATATCTCATGAGATAAGGGAAATACAGGCCTGCGCTGAAAATCCGGAGTAAGCAATTCTCCGGGAGATCGTGCAAGTCGCTGTTCGCTATGCAGCGGTATGTGAAGCTGTAATCCCGTGACTTTGGCAGCGAGTAGTGTCAAACATCTAAAGTAACCATGTTTTTTGCTGAATAGATAAGTACAATGTGATAGAATCCAAACTATTGAACCAGGCAGAAAAAATAATTTTGATTTTTATCTGCAGCTGATCCTCAACCTCATAACGTAAATGTTTTTGATCCCTTTTTTGTGCAAGCAAAAAAAAAGTCTGAAGTCATGGGAGTTTTTATCAATCATGAAAAATGAATTAGCCTTGGAATTTTCTTGTGTAACAGAAGCTGCCGCTCTGGCTGCATATAAGTGGCTCGGTCGAGGTGATAAGAATCTGGCGGACAAGGCTGCGGTTGATGCAATGCGCTTTGTACTCGACAAGGTGAATATCAACGGAGAAATTGCCATTGGTGAAGGAGAAATTGATGAAGCTCCGGCTCTGTACATAGGTGAAAAGGTAGGTGCCGGCGGAGAGGCCATAGATATAGCAGTGGATCCGATTGATGGAACCAGAATGACCGCCATGGGGCAGGCCAATGCAGTATCTGTTCTTGCCGCTGCTGATCATAACGGTTTTCTTCATGCTCCTGATATGTACATGGAAAAACTGATAGTTGGCTATAAAGCCAAGGGTATCATCGATCTCGACCGTTCGCTTGAAAAGAATATAATCTCTGTGGCCAAGGTTCTGGATAAGAAACTTACCGATTTGACTGTAGTTACACTGCTCAAGCCGCGTCATGAGGAGGCGATTCGCATAATGCAGGATATGGGCGTAAGAGTTTTTGCGATTCCTGACGGTGATGTTGTTGCTTCAGTTCTTACATGTATGCCTGATAAAAATATAGATATGCTTTATGCCATAGGCGGCGCTCCTGAGGGAGTTATATCCGCAGCTCTTGTAAGAGCAATGGACGGTGATATGCAGGCAAGGCTTATACCCCGCAACAAAGTAAAGGGCAAGGGCGGAGATTCTGAAGAGACACTGAAAATAGCCCGGAGTGAAATAGAGCGATGTGAGAAGCTTGGAATTGATGTGGAACATACTTTGGCACTTGAGGATATGGCCAAAACTGATGAGATGATTGTATCAATTACAGGTGTTACAAAGGGTGATTTGCTTGATGGTGTATCCCGAGACGGAGACCTTGCTCAAACCGAAACTCTTTTGATCCGCGGTAATTCACGGACAGTTCGCCGTATTCGTTCTACTCATTTCCTCAGCATGAGATCCGAAGAACTTAGGAAGATTATTCTCTGATGGATGAGATTGTCAAGGAAGTACGTATTGATAAGTGGCTATGGGCGGCAAGGTTTTATAAAACCCGATCCATAGCAAAGACCATGATTGAAACCGGCAAGGTTTTGTATAACCGCCAGAGAGTTAAGACATCACGTATTGTTGAAATTGGCGCGGTAATAACTCTCAGACAGGGATTCGACATGAAGACTGTTGTGGTTCGTGCCCTGTCGGAGGAGCGCAGATGCTTCAAAGAGGCGTCTGTTTTATATGAGGAAACGGCTGAAAGCATTGCTTTAAGAGAGAAAACGGCTGAAGCCAGAAGACTTAATGCTCTGTTCTCGCCTCACCCTGAGGAAAAACCGGATAAAAAGCAGCGTCGAGAACTGCTTAAACTGAAGAACAGTTTTGGAGAATTATAATGAATCTTCCCAGCACGCATGATCAGTTAAACAGATTTTTATTTGATGATCTGGCTGTACGCGGTGAAATTGTGCAGCTTCATGATGTATATAAGGAACTGTTTCATAGTAAAAAATACCCGCTGAGCATTAAAAAAATTCTTGCCCAGCTGACAATGATTTGCAATCTTCTGACTGTTAACATGAAGATTGAAGGTGATGTTACAGTGGAAATCCGCGGTGACGGTCTTCTGCGTTATGCTTCCGTTAACAGTGACAGTAAGTTGAATTTCAGGGGAATTGCAAGACACAATATTTCAGATCCTGATTCCGACTGCAGCTTCAGAGAACTTGTGGGGACAAATTCAATTCTTCTGATAACTGTTCATCCGGCTACGTCAGATCCGTATCAGGGTATTGTGGAGGTGACTGGCTACAGTCTTTCCGAGACGCTTGAAAACTATTTTCTGAGATCAGAGCAGATAGAGACAAAAATCATGCTTGAAATTCAGATATCTGATGATGAATGCTTCGGAGGCGGTATTATTCTGCAGGCTATGCCGAAGCCTGATTCAACTCATGATGATGATTTTAATACAGTATCTCATCTTCTAAATACTCTTACCAAGGATGAACTGCTTTATCTTGAGTCAGATGAAATCCTTTTCCGGCTTTTCAATCAGTTTGCTGTCCGTCTGTTTAATGCTATGCCTGTTTCCTACAAATGTGCATGTACCAGAGAAAAATGCCTTGTTGCCCTTGAACAGATGGGAGCAGAGGAAATAGCAAGAGCTCTTAAGGAATCTGAACATAATGCCATAATGATGACATGTGCCCAGTGTGGAAAGAAGTATACTTTTGATGCCAGGGAAATAAAGGATTTTATGAGTAAGAGACCGAAGTAGAAAATTTATTCAAAGAAAAATTAAGGTCCGGATATTCCGGACCTTTCTGATCATATTCCGGGGCGGGTATGTTTATTCTCCGCTTCCTTTCTTGACCGTTTCTGTTTCCTGAACTTTCTCGCCACCTTGAAGCTGTTTGCCGGGATCTATGTTTCCAAGGTAGTCAGGAAGATTTAGTCCTGCCATTTTGGCGACATCGTGAAGCGGAGGCAGACTCTTAATCATGTTTGACATGAAATCGGCAGTTGCGGTTTTATCACCGTTTTTACCGGATCCCTGATCCCATACTGTGAGTTTGTCAATCTTGATGTTGCGGATAGCCTCAGTCTGCAGTTCAACAAGACTGTTGAGTTTCTCAATTATGAGCAGTGTCGCTGCTGAACTTACGTCATTTCCGGTGCTTCTTACCAGGTCCATGTAACCTGCGGCCTTAGCTTCAAGAAGAGCCTTCTGACCGTTGGCCTCTGCATTGTATTTGAGCAGTATTGCATCAGCCTCGCCTTTGGCTTTGATGGCAATGGCGTCGGCCTCACCTTTTGCTTCCTGTCTTGCTTTTTCAGCGAATGCTTCTGCATCGATGATTATCTTCTGCTTATCGATTTCCTGCTTGGCGATCTGATCGGCGTTAAGACGCTGCTTTTCAGCATTGTACTGAGCCTTTTGAATTTCAACTTCGGCTTCACGCTGTGCAACCTCGGATTTTCTGAAAGCATCAGCCTCGATAACTTTTAGTTCGGCATTGGATTTTGCAATGGTCTGCTTGGCGGTATTTTCACCCTGTATGGCCAGGGATTCCTGATCTGCAACATAGCAGCGCTGATTGGCCTCGGCTTCCTTTATGCCCTTCAGTGCTTCCGCCTGGTTTTTGGCAACCTGAATGTCTTTGTCTCGGTTTGCTTCTGACTGACCGATGGAACCCAGCTTTTCCTGAAGTGCAACGTCGATCTTCGCTTTATTAACAGCTTCTGCTGCTGCTTTTTTTCCGATGCTTGAGATGTAGTCGGCTTCATCAGTAATATCTGTTATGTTCACGTTTATCAGCTTCAGACCGATTTTATTGAGTTCCGGCTCCACATTAGCCATTATATTCGATTGAAATTCTTCTCGGTTGCCGTTGATTTTTTCGATGGTAAGAGAAGCTACAGTCAGACGCAGCTGGCCTATAATAATATTTCTGGCAAGTTCTTCAATTTCATTGCTGGACAGATGCAGCAGACTGTCAGCGGCATTTTCGATTATTCCGTCATCCGGTGATATCTGAACAGTAAAGCTTGAAGGTACGTTGATACGGATATTCTGAAGTGACAGCGCTCCGGTGAGAGGAATTGATATGGTCATAGGAGTCAGACTCATATATGCGTAGTTCTGGATCACTGGCCAGACAAAAGTTCCACCGCCGTGCAGACACTTTGATGATTTGCCCTTACCGATCATTCCGTAAACTACAAGGATCTGGTTTGATGGGCATTTGCGGTATCTGTTGACAAAGAAAATTATCAAAAAAATAATCAGGCATGTGAAAAAGCATAGTCCTATGATTGGAAGCATGATTTGTTTTCCTTATTATTATCTACTTTCAAAGGTTCGAAGCGGCATCAATGCCGCCATTTTACAATATGTCTTTTTTTCGTACAGGGAGTCCCAACACCGGAATCACTGTTCTTTCCTGTCCTCCAGTTTAAATCTGGTCACCACAAGGCAGGAACTGCTGACGGACGTGACGGCTACCTTTGTTCCTGTAGGTATTTCTTCAGAGTCCTCAGTCATTGCTGAAAGAATTTTTTTTCTGTCCTGAATGGTAATTTCCACCTGTCCCTTGCCTCCTACAGGAATTTTTAGATACACCGTTGCTGTCTGTCCTACAGCATTGCTCAGCTGAACGTTGCCGGAGGTCTGAAGTTTAAGCATGGCTCTCATTATGAACTGGATCAGCAGTGACGCCACGCCGCCAGCAAGAATGAATAAAATCAGCGAAACTATGCTGCTGTTGAAAATAGAATGGGACCACATGCCGATGCAGCCGCCGGTAAACAGAAAAGCAGAAATCGAGAAGAGTGAAAAAAAGCGGAATGCATAGTCGGATGTACCAAGATCCTGGACTATTCCTTCAGCCGGACCATCAATTCCGCCTCCTACTGTCGAAATTATAATTTCGGCAAGAAACAGTAAACCGCCTCCTATCATTGAAGCAAGAAAGCAAGTCTGCAGTACGCTTAATTCATCCAGATAGGCAAAGAAAGAATCTATCATTATTTCTCCCTCATAAGAAACTTAATCATTGTAACGCAACCTCATTATGGCAAGCCGGTATGCTGTTAAATTCAGTGAAAATCTGAAGATATGGAGTTGCGGTTCGCGGTGTTTAAGTGTGAGAACTGAATTCCAAAGTCCTCTGCGTATAACGATTATAGCCAAACTGGAGAATTTATGCCAAGAACAGCACCCTGGATTATTTTTACATTCTGCAGAAGTCGGGGAATTCACGCTTTAAAAACTGCTGCACAGCGAACTGTGTCTTACACGATTTCATGGGAACAGCCCACTCCAGCCTTTCGGTGCAGGTTATATTTCCGTATGTCCTGCGGTATCTGTCAGTTCAGACTGATGCCGGGCCGTTATTCAGAAGGCTATGTTAAAGAAAAGTACTGCTCTTAACTTAAACATGTAAAGAGTAATCACAATTAAGGTGTTTTGATGTAAAAACCAAAGCATCGTTAACTATGAACTTTCTTAATGGATTAGCCGCCTCAACTATTCCTGAATTAATGCCATTAACATTAAATATCGTTTTTTGATTCTATTTACCTTATGTGCTGTGCTTCTGCCTCATTTCAAAAAAAGGTGTAAAAATCAGACGGTTAGCCATAGGTAACTATCTGATTTTATTATTTATTTCACATAATGGAAGTAAATGGATCTCTATTTTTACATTATGCTGATATAAATGAAAAAACGGATCTCTGTGTTTAAATTAACTTTAGGTATCGAGGACTCAAAGGTGGTCCAAGGGGTGTAGATGGACAGTATAGAAAAAGAGCAGAAAGAGCTGGTGGCTTTTGTTGCCTGTAATGGTCATGCATCTGTTTCAGCAGGATTTGCTGCGTGCAAATCCTGTGCCGAGGCTGTGGAAACAGGTTTCAGGCGGGGAGACTGCAGAAGCGGATGTGTCGGAATTGGATCCTGCGTTTCCGTGTGTAAGCAGGGTGCTCTTAAACTTCAAAACGGTCATATTGTTGTGGATAGGGATTTGTGCAACGGTTGCGGAGACTGTGCTGCAAAGGGAGTATGTCCACAGCATGTGATAAAAATGATCCCCCGGAATGCAACTAATTTCATTCCTTGTTCTTCAACAGAGGAGGATGAGGAGACTGTTCGCAACACCTGCGGTTACGGATGTATAGCATGTGGTGAATGTGAGAGAGCCTGTCCGGTTGGTGCTGTCAGCATTGTAAACAATCACGCTGTAATCGACTATGACAAATGTGTGGGCTGCAGCGCCTGCATGATTAAATGCAAAAAGAAAATTATTATTGATTCACTCCATGATCTTACCAAACTCAAAGATAAGGTTGCATTTGTACGTTGCAGCGGAGGAAGCAAGGCACAGGGCGTGTTTAAGAGTCTTGGTGTTGCCGACTGCCATGAAGCCATGAAGGTTGATCATAAGGAGCATAGCTTATGTACTTCAGGATGCTGCGGTCTGGGATCCTGCACCAAGGTCTGCAGATTCGGGGCAATCAGCATAGTTAATGGTACTGCATACGTGGATCCGGAAAAATGTGTAGGTTGCAGGGATTGTATCCGTGAATGTCCGAAGAAGATTATCAGTATAGTACCTTTCAAGGGTGTAAAGCAGGTACCTTGTGCCAGCAAGGCTGACTACTATGATAAGGCACAGGTCTGCGATTCGGGATGCACAGCCTGCGGGGACTGCGTGGAAAACTGCCCTAATGGAGCAATATACATGAAAGAGATGCATGCTGTGATAGATGCCGATGTTTGTGTTAACTGCAAAGTTTGCCAGTATGTGTGCGGAAGAAACGTTATCAGAGAAATGAATATTCCGGCCGAGGTTGAACTTCAGAGAGCTGCACTTGAACGCATTCAGATGAGAATGGAAGAGGAGGAATAATCATGATAGATCGCAAGATTAAAACAATGGATGGCAATACGGCGGCGGCACATGTTGCCTATGCATTTTCTGAAGTGTCCGCTATCTATCCGATCACTCCTTCGTCACCGATGGCGGAAAGTATGGATGAGTGGGTGTCCCAGGGCAGACTCAATATTTTCGGTGAAAAAGTAAAAATTGTGGAAATGGAGTCAGAGGCCGGTGCTGCCGGAGCTGTACACGGTTCGATTACAGCCGGATCATATACCACAACTTTTACAGCTTCGCAGGGTTTGTTGCTTATGATTCCGAATATGTACAAACTGGCGGGTGAGCAGGTTCCTGTTGTGTTTCATGTTGCTGCACGAGCTTTAGCTTCCCATGCTCTGTCGATTTTCGGTGATCATTCTGATGTTATGTCATGTCGTCAGACCGGCTTTGCTATGCTGTGCTCCAATAATGTCCAGCAGGTTATGGATCTTTCTGCTGTAGCGCATCTGGCAACTATTGCCGGAAAGATTCCTATGATGCACTTCTTTGACGGTTTCAGAACGTCGCATGAGTATCAGAAGATAAAAGTGTGGGATTACGAAACTCTCAAATCAATGGTTGATTTTGACAAGGTTTGGGAATTTAGAAAAAATGCTCTGAATCCTAATCATCCTCACTGTATGGGAAGTGCTGAACAGCCGGAGACATTTTTCCAGCACCGCGAAGCTTCAAACAGTGCATACATTTCAACTGTCAGTACCGTGGTTGAGTACATGAACAGGATAAATGCCGCCATCGGTACCGACTACAGACCGTTTAATTATTACGGTGCGCCGGATGCCCAGGAAATCATCGTTGCTATGGGATCGGTTTGTGATGCAGCCGAGGAGGTGGTGGATTATCTTAATTCATCCGGCAAGAAGGTTGGTATTGTTGAAGTTCATCTGTACAGACCTTTCTCTGCAGAGCATCTGGTTTCAGTTATACCAGATTCAGTGAAGAAGATTGCTGTTCTTGATCGGACAAAGGAGCCTGGCTCAATTGGTGAACCGCTGTTCCTCGATGTTGTTGCTGCTTTAAAGGGTACCAAACTTGACGGTGCAAGAGTTGTAGGCGGTCGCTACGGACTTGGTTCGAAGGATGTTCAGCCTGGTGATATTCTGGCAGTATATGAAAATCTGTGGAGCGAGAATCCTAAGAAGGAATTTACCCTTTCCATAAATGATGATGTTACGCATTTATCCATTGCAGGCTCCTCTAATCCTGATGTTGCTCCGAAGGGGACACATGCATGCAAGTTCTGGGGACTCGGTGCTGACGGAACGGTTGGTGCAAATAAGAACAGCGTGAAGATTATTGGAGACCATACTGACAAGTATGTACAGGCCTATTTCCAGTATGACTCTAAAAAATCGGGAGGCGTGACTATATCTCATCTCCGCTTTGGTGACAATCCGATAAAGTCGTCCTACTACGTCAAACAGGCTAATTTTGTTGCCTGTCATAACAGTTCTTACCTGCGCAAGTATGATATGGTCGAGGATGTTAAGCCGGGAGGTTATTTCCTTCTCAACTGTTCATGGAATGACGAGGAACTTGACAGGTATCTTCCGGGAAAGGTTAAGCGCTATATAGCGAATAACAATGTCAGGTTTTATACATGCGATGCTGTTTCAATAGCAAAGAAAATCGGACTCGGTGCAAGGCGTACAAATACCGTGCTTCAGGCCGCGTTTTTTAAACTTGCTGAAATAATACCTATCGATGATGCTGTCAGGTACATGAAGGATGCCATAGAACACACGTATGCCAAGAAGGGACAGAACATAGTTGATATGAACAATGCCGCTGTGGATGAGGGCGTAAAAAATGTTCATCAGGTGGTGATCCCTGAATCCTGGAAGAATTGTGCCGATGATGAATCACGTCCGAAACTGCAGGGAAGAGATAAACTTCATACAGATTATCTTAATGATATTCTTGTTCCGACAAACACTATGAACGGTGATTTTATTCCTGTATCGAAGTTCCTGCCTACCGTTAACGGAATGATACCTTCCGGTACTGCGGCCTTTGAAAAGAGAGATATTGCTGCAGATCTTCCGGTTTGGAACCGTCACAATTGCATGCAGTGCAACTGGTGTTCGCTTGTCTGTCCGCATGGTGCTATCCGTCCGTTTGTGATTTCAGCGGCTGATGCTGTAAATTATCCGGAAGCTGTGCCTATGAAGGATTCTCCGGATAAGTACTTTATCGTGGCTGTGTCTGTAAAGGACTGTACCGGATGCGGATCTTGCGCCAGTGTCTGCCCTGCTCACAACAAGGCGCTTTCTATGACTGTATCTACAGAGGATGCAGTCGAGTCGCGTCAGAATATGTTTGACAGACTTTTTGCCGGAAAGAAGTATGTGAAGGAGATTGCCTTCAAAGATATTACAGTCAAGAACTCCCAGTTCAGACAGCCGCTTCTTGAATTTTCCGGTGCGTGTCCGGGATGCGGTGAGTCACCTTATGCAAAACTGGTAACTCAGCTTTTCGGTTCGAGAATGTTTATTGCAAATGCCACAGGATGTTCTTCAATCTGGGGCTGCAGCGCTCCGTCAACACCGTATACCGTGGGTGAAGACGGCAGAGGTCCTGCATGGGCGAACTCTTTGTTTGAAGACAATGCCGAGTTTGGCCTGGGCATGAGGGTGTCTGTTAATGCGAGACGGCAGGAGCTGAAGACTGCTGCCGGAGCGCTCAGCGGTGATCTGCAGATCCTGGGTAAGCGCTGGATTGCGAATATGGATAATGCTGAATTATCCGAGGTTTACGGAAAAGAACTCCTGAATAAGTGTAAAGAGGTTCAGGCCGGTGATCAAAACGCGGACTTTATTGTGAGGAATGCGGATTTGCTCGGTAAACCTTCAATGTGGATATTCGGCGGCGACGGATGGGCCTACGATATCGGTTACGGCGGACTGGATCATGTGCTGGCATCCGGTGAGAATGTTAATGTTCTGGTTTTTGATACAGAGGTTTATTCAAACACCGGCGGTCAGGCGTCAAAGGCAACGCAGCTTGGAGCTATAGCTAAATTTGCAGCTTCCGGAAAGATGGTAAAGAAGAAGGATCTGGCTCAGATGGCCATGGCTTATGGCACTGTTTATGTTGCACAGATTGCCATGGGTGCAAATCCTGCTCAGACTCTTAAGGCACTCAAGGAGGCAGAGCGGTATAACGGTCCTTCTCTCATCATAGCCTATGCGCCATGTATCAATCATGGTGTTAAGGCCGGCATGAATAATTCAATGCTGGAAATGCAGCGTGCTGTAAGAGCGGGATACTGGCATCTTCTCAGATATAATCCGGATCTTGTGCAGCAGGGTAAAAATCCTCTGTCTCTCGACAGTTTGAAACCGACTGAGGATTATCAGAAGTTCTTAATGGGAGAAGTTCGTTATAACTCTCTTAAACTTAAGTATCCTGACAGAGCTGAAGAGATCTTTAAAGCATCCGAGAAGACTGCATTGGATCGTTATGAGACTCTTGTAAATCGTAAGAATAGTATGGAGCCAAGAAAATGATAAATTTTACCAGAAAAAGAACTCAAATGCCTCAGCAGAGCGTGGTTCAGCGTCGTACTAGTTTTACTGAGTCACAGATCGGTTATACCGAAGAGATGGCAATATGCGAGGCTATGCGCTGCCTTAAGTGCCGCGAACATCCTTGTATGACCAAAGGCTGTCCGGTTCATAACTATATTCCGGCTTTTATTGATTGCATTTGTGAAGGTCGGTTTGAGGATGCCTACAATATACTAAGCACCACAACCTGTCTTCCCGCTGTCTGCGGTCGTGTATGTCCTCATGAGGAGCAGTGCGAGGGAAATTGTGTTCGTAGTATAAAGGGGCAGAGTGTTGCCATTGGAGCGCTTGAACGTTTTGTAGCTGACTGGCACAGGGAACACTGCACAGAGTCTGCTGATCAAGAAACTGCAAAAAATGGTAAGCGGATTGCTGTGGTTGGTGCAGGGCCGGCAGGTCTTGCTGCAGCCGGCGATCTGGCGTCATTGGGATATGACGTTACTGTTTTTGAAAAGACTGATGTCATAGGCGGTGTTTTGGCGTATGGCATACCGGAGTTCAGACTTCCAAAGGCTATCGTTCGCCATGAAATACAGAAGTTACAGGCTCGAAAGGTGAACTTTGAACTTGGCAAATCTCTTGGTAAAGACTTTTCACTGGATGATTTGCAGGGTAAGTTTGATGCGGTATTTATCGGCGTAGGAGCAGGAGTTGCCCAGACAATGAACATACCGGGTGAGGATCTTAACGGATGCTATCTTGCACAGGATTTTCTTAATACTATAAATCTGAAGCAGGATGGCGGGCTGCAGTTTCCTAAGTACCGGAAAATAGCCATTGTAGGCGGAGGCAATGTTGCGATGGATGCCTGTCGCAGTGCTGTAAGAACGGGTGCCGACAAGGTGATGATCGTATATCGCCGCTCTGAAGCAGAAATGCCGGCATATGAAGGCGAAATCGAGGAATCAAGAGAAGAAGGTGTGGAGTTTATATTCCTGACAAAACCGATCAAAATTCTTGGAACTGATGGAAAAGTAACCGGACTTGAATGTATAAGAACCAAACTTGGTGAAGATGATTCGCGCGGTTACCGCAAACCGGTAGATATTCCTGGAACGGAGCATATTATTGATGCAGATTGCGTCATTATGGCGGTAGGTAACAGTGCCGATGAGGAGCTGGTTAATAAATGCGGTTTGAAATGTGATCGCAAAGGTCGTCTGGAGGTGGATCCGGAAACATGCGAAACCTCGCGACCTGGTGTTTATGCCGGAGGCGACGCTGTTACAGGACCTCTTACGGTTATTAGCGCCATGGGTGCAGGACGCCGTGCTGCCGTAGCTATACATAAAAAATTAAGCGGAAGTTGATATTACCCGTAATACCGGCAAAAGGGAGAACTTGATGTTCTCCTTTTTTGGCTCTTTAGAAAATCGAGATGGAAATATCCAGGATGATTTATTCCAAATAAGCAGATTTCTCCGACATGGAGTAATTATCCGCTGGAGATCGAAATAAACCCCGTTGCTGTTATGTCATTCTCTAATCAGCTGATATTCGAGGTTTTGTGTCCGTATAGTTATCTGTGTTACCTATGAAATGCAATTTCTACCGGATGGAATACTCCGAGCCAATGTTCAAGGTCTGATCAGCGTCGTTATAAATGAAATTTGCAAAGCTCCCCTTTTTTATTGAACAGTAGTGTTTGGTGAAGATAGCAGGATGTATTTAAAGTTTTTTTCTGAAGACTCAGGATCCAACAATGGCGGCTTTTTTATTTTAATCGGCTTCTCTTTTTTAGGAAAATGTAATCTTTCATTTGCTAAAATGGTGTTAACATTCAAATATATATAGTTATTTAGGAGCAGTGATGGCTTTGATTACCAGAGTAGAAGGTTCAGGACCGGATCTGGTTTTAATTCACGGGTGGGGTATCTGCAGTGTCGCCTTTGAATCAGTTCTTCCTTTTTTGACTCCATTTTTCAGAGTTCATTTGATTGATCTTCCTGGTTATGGAGACAACATTGATATAGGCGCTGAAATTAAGACTATAGATCAGCTGGTCGATGAAATACACGGGAGCATACCGAAAAACTCTTGCGTTCTGGGATGGTCACTAGGTGGACTGATAGCGATGTATTATGCTGTCAGGTTCAGTGCTGATATCAGTTCTTACATTACAGTGTGTTCGTCTCCGTGTTTTTGCGAGGAACTGAGTGAATTTGATCAGCATGATCAGATTTGGCCGGGTGTTGAGCGCCGGATTTTAAAGGCCTTTATGAGACTTGTTAAGCCTAAAAACAAGGATGAGGTATGTGATCATTTTCTTGCCATGCAGGCTATGGGAAGTCCGTCCATTCGTCATGACATTCGCTGTTTGAGAAAAGCTATCGCGGCGAAACCCAAACCGCTGTACGAAGGACTTCAGTTCGGATTGAATTTGCTTAATCAGCTTGATTTAAGAGAGTCATGCAGGAATCTAAAAATTCCGTCCCTTCATATTTTTGGAGATTCAGACAGAATTGTATCGGCAGAGGTCGCTGCATATTGGAATTCCATACCATCTGCAAAGGTTGTAATTTTCAAAAAGACCTCCCATAATCCGTTTCTTTCGGATCCTGAAGAATTTGCAAAAGTTCTTCATAAGTTTACATCTTCACTGCATAATATTTGATATCCTCCCCCTGCCTGAAGGCAGGGGGCATACCAGATCCTGGCTTTCAGCAAAACTCTGTTGGAAGCAGCACCGGTTTTGAAGTTTCATCTCAACTGTTGCAGCGTCTGTGCTTGAGCTGCCTGTAATTAATTTTCCTGCTGATTCTGGGTTCGCCGCACTTCGTTACAGCACTATGATTCACCTCATACGTACTCCCTTTTTTATAGGCGAATTGAGCCCAACACAACTTTAAAATCGATTTACGAAGATACGAAGAGGTAAGGTAACCTCTTATGACTTACGGTACGTTTCAAGCCTGATTTTGCAAAACCGTCTGCTTTTATAACTTGTTCATATAGGAAGAAGTTTTACGCTGCGATCCGATAGAAGATTTTGAATATTTTGATCGATTTATCCTTGCTTTTTTTTATATTTGATCAATACTGAATAATAGGATTGGTATCTTATTTGAGGTCATTTATGCAGGTTTCTGGAAGTTCTTTTAGTTATGGTATGCTATCAAACGCATATAAAGCCGTGTCCAGAGGTCTGGAAACTACGGACAAAACTGCAGAGAATATAGCCTCAGGATCCGTTCTTGATGATGATATGAGTGTGTCTGATATCGTTTCCCTGAAGGAAGGGGAGATTCAAGCACAGGCGGGAGCTAAACTTCTTGATGTATACGACAAGACACTGGGAAGTATTATAGATATCGAGGTTTAGGTGTTATGAATATAGTAGCTACATATCCTAACATTCCAGCACTTAATCTTAATGTGCCGACCGAGTCGGCGCAGCGTGATGCTGCTGTACGTCAGGTTGTGCCTGCTGCCGCCCAGACATTTACATCTTCCAATGAGAATGAAGTAGGTTCGCAGAGAGAGAAAGAGAAATCCTCTGAAACCAAGTATCATGGTCATGAATTCGGTCAGGACGCTGATGTAGAGGATGTAACCTACTCTTCCATAGTTCACTCCCGCAGTGGTCATCATGAAAAGGAAGGTAACGGTGAATCATCTTCTGAGTCTAAGAATGACGGCAAAGGAAACATTGGTAGTGACAGCAAGAAGGTAAATGGCGAGGAACTTACTGACGAGGAAGAGGCTAAGGTTAGAGAACTCAAGGCCAGAGATAAGGAAGTCAGGGTTCATGAGCAGCAGCATAAGGCTGCAGGCGGGCAGTACGCTTCTCAGCCGTCATATACTAAAGAGACAGGTCCTGACGGACGTGAGTATATTGTTGACGGAAAAGTAGATATTTCGATTTCCGAAGAATCAACGCCGGAGAAGACTGTTGCAAAAATGAAGCAGGTTTACGCAGCAGCACTGGCACCAGCTGAACCTTCGGCACAGGATCGTAAAGTCGCTGCGGAAGCTAAATCCAAGCAGCATGAGGCTGAAATGAAGATCAGTAAGGAGAAGTCGGGATCCACTACTGATGAAGATTCCGGAAAGGAATCTGTTTCTGAGACAGCAGACAGCAGTGAACTTTCAAGCAGAATGCAGCGGAGAAATATTGCTATATCTCATCGTTATAACTCTTCATGGAGTCCGTTTAAATCATCTGTACAGGCTTATGCATAACGTTTTTTTTACCCGCGATCATACTGGCACCTTAAGGTGCCTTTCTTAATTTGGAGACAGATGAAATTTACAGTCTGGTGATTTCATTGCTTGTAATGTCTTCCTTATACCAGTCTTCCTTCTGATATGAAATTTTAGTTACATACCACACAAGAATGCCTTGCGGTGCATGAACTTTTACTTCATCGTCCACCTGATGATGGAGCAGTGCTTTTGCAAGAGGACTGTCTACAGATATATAGTCCGTCCGTCCGTATATTTCTTCTGAACCGACAATCCTTACTGTTTTAACTGCACCCTCGTCATTTTCTATTTCAACATATGCACCGAAGTATATTGTGCCGTCCTGCTGCGGGTTGTAGTCAACAACTTTTGCCCTATCGAAAACCATCGCCAGGTGATGAATGCGATTATCTATCTGTCTAAGATAACGCTTGTTGTATTGGTAGTCTGCGTTCTCAGATCTATCCCCAAGACTGGCCGCCCATGAAACTTTTTCTGTAATTTCAGGACGAAGCTTTGTCCATAGATAATTAAACTCTTCCTTAAGTTTATTATATCCCTCGCGGGTAATAATCATGGTAGGCATAGATTCTCCATAGATAAAAAGCCCCATATCAGATATGGAGCTTTATGTTTAACAAATCTTATGATTACAAATCAGGGTCTGTTACAGCTTTGGACCTGCAGCTACGAGAGACTTGCCGAGATCGTTGCCCTCAAACTTCTTAAAGTTCTTGATGAAACGCTGAGCAAGATCCTTCGCCTTCTCTTCCCACTGTGACTTGTCACTGTAGGTATCGCGAGGATCAAGAATAGCAGGATCAACACCTGGAAGTGCTGTAGGAACAGTGAAACCGAACATTGGGATCTGCTTGGTTTCAGCCTTGTCGATTGAACCGTCAAGGATTGCATCGATTATGCCACGGGTATCCTTGATTGAAATACGCTTGCCGGTTCCGTTCCAGCCGGTGTTAACCAGGTATGCTGTTGCACCTGACTTCTTCATCTTCTTAACCAGTTCTTCACCGTACTTGGTTGGATGGAGAGAAAGGAATGCTGCACCGAAACATGCAGAGAAGGTTGGAGTAGGTTCGGTGATGCCACGCTCTGTACCAGCAAGCTTAGCGGTAAAACCGGAAAGGAAGTAGTACTGGGTCTGTTCTGGAGTGAGAATAGAAACAGGAGGAAGAACACCGAATGCATCAGCAGAAAGGAAGATAACCTTGCGTGCAGGACCTGCTTTTGATACTGGCTTAACAATGTTCTCAATGTGGTAGATTGGATAGGAAACACGGGTGTTTTCAGTTACTGACTTATCAGCAAAATCAATCTTGCCGTTTGCGTCAACGGTTACGTTCTCGAGGAGAGCGTCGCGCTTGATTGCATTCCAGATGTCTGGCTCATTTTCCTTGGACAGGTTGATAACCTTAGCATAGCAACCGCCTTCGAAATTGAATACTCCGTCATCATCCCAACCGTGCTCGTCATCACCGATAAGCATACGCTTTGGATCAGTTGAAAGAGTTGTCTTACCAGTTCCGGACAGACCAAAGAAAATAGCTGTCTCATCCTTTTCATTGGTGTTGGCAGAGCAGTGCATTGCAGCCATACCCTTGAGAGGAAGCAGATAGTTCATGTATGAGAACATACCTTTCTTCATTTCACCGCCGTACCAGGTGTTGATGATAATCTGTACTTTCTTTGTAAGGTTAAATACTACCGCTGTTTCAGAGTTAAGACCGAGTTCCTTGTAGTTTTCTACCTTTGCCTTTGATGCATTGAGAACTACAAAATCTGGTTCACCGAAGTTTTCGAGTTCTTCAGCGGTTGGACGGATAAACATATTCTTTACGAAGTGAGCCTGCCATGCAACTTCCATTACAAAACGGATCTTGAGACGGGTTGTAGGGTTTGCACCGCAGAACGCGTCAACTACATATAATTTCTTGTTTGAAAGTTCTTTGGCTGCAATCTTTTCAAGCTCATTCCATGTTTCTGGAGTTACAGGCTTGTTATCATTCTTATATTCTTCTGATGTCCACCAGATGGTGTCTTTTGTAACATCGTCTTTAACCCAGAACTTATCCTTTGGTGAACGGCCGGTGTAAACGCCAGTCATAACGTTCACAGCTCCCATTTCGGTAACCTGACCCTTATCAAAGCCAGTCAGTGAAGGATCTGTTTCATCCTTGAAAAGCTGTTCGTAGGAAGGGTTGTAAACAATTTCAGTAGCACCGGTAATACCGTATTTTTCAAGGTCTAAATTTGGCATTGTTTAATCTCCATAACAAAAAAAATCATTAATAGACTAGGTGTAATTGTATATGATTTTTACATTTTAGTCTAATATGCAGACGCAAGATTTAATTTTTTGTTACTTTCGTTTGTTCTCATTGTTGTCTGAGAGATGTTATTAATTTGTTGATTTGATATACCTGTTGCTATATTGTTGTGTAGTGATTTAAATGTCATTAGGTTTCGGCAAGGACTTCAGTTTCAAGAATTTGAATTTTCTCCGCCGAGGTTTGTTTTGCGTTGATCTTATGATAAGGGACGGCATCATTTATGTGATGCTGTATCAACATGATACTGATTACTGAAAAAGCTCAAGAAAAATATAAGCAACTGTTGGCTCAGAAGGACAAAAATACAAATATTCGTATTTTTGTGGAACGTCCTGGAACTCCTGAAGCGGAATGCGGCATGTCCTTTTGTCCCCGCAACATGTATGATTTGGCTGATCTTGTTTATGAATGCAACGGATTCAAAGTTATAATCGACCCTATTTCGGATCCATATCTGTCTGATGCTGTTGTTGATGTGAAGAATGATGAGTTTACCTTGAAGGCCCCGAGCATTTCGCTCAACAGGCTGGATCCGTCAATTCCTCTGGTTAAGCGTATAGAATTTGTTATAGCAACTGAAGTAAATCCGGGTATAGCTACTCATGGCGGTGCTATCGAGGTACTGAAATATCTTGAGGATAAATCTGAACTGTGGGTGAAATTCAAGGGGGGCTGTGTTGGCTGTGCATCTGTGGGAATTACCATAAAGGACGCTCTTTGTAGAAAACTTACGCAGAGATTCCCTGATGTCAGAATAAGCGTGGTCGACAAGACAGATCACGAGGTTACTGATACCACCTACAAGGGCTGAGATCTCTGATAAATATTTAAAAGAATCCAAAAATCACTGCATGAAAGTTGGACAAGACTGAACTTTATGATTGTCGCAACTTCCTTGGAGCTGACTTCATTCTTTGATTTATGCTTTTTAGAACGTTAATCCAGACCGTTCTGGAATGCTATTTCTTTCTGCACTTATAAGGAGATGCCTTACTGCCGTCTCCTATGCACTCTATTTCTTCTGTTCTTAAACGGATAACCGGTCTTACGGTTGCAAGGGATGATACAGTTTGAGGTGTAACCTGCATATCACTGATGCTGGAGTAATTAGGTGACGAATGAACCATGCACACGGTATAAGCCAGCATGCCGCAAGGTGTTCTTGTCCACCATCCGTTATCAGCCTGACTGTCATCGTCGGAGGCTCTTGCATAGTCATACTGACTTTGCAGATTAAGGTTCCTTGAGGAATAAATATGACTTATTTCCTCAATTGACGGTAAAGACACCCGTTCTTTTACTTCGTTATAGTAAAAATTACGGAAGTTGACTGCTTTATACATTCTGAGCATGAGGGTCATATTGTTTTCTGTTACCGTGTCCGCATCAGGAAACAATTTGATGGATTTCCAAAGTACTGCGCTTGAGTCGTTTCTGTTTTGTGCCTTATGAACATTGTTTGCCGTAACAAGATATCTTACAGTAACAGGTTTGAGCATCGATATTTCTTCCTGAGAAAAACCTGTAAGGAAACCTCCTTCGTCAAGATTATCAAGATTTTGACTTACCAGATATTTGTTTTTGCCTGCATTTTTTATGCTCTTAGCAACAGGCTTGGTATAAACGTATTTCACATTATTGTCAGAAGAATTCAGCCAGATTCTGAGAGATGAATTTTCATAATCGGCTGAACCGTACATGTCAGTGAACTCTTCAGGTGTAAATTGTTTAATTCTGTCGGCGATTTTCATTGATTTGCTCGGTGTATCCTTAAGGCCGCTGCGATCAACAGAGAATTGTCCGCTGTGTGCTATGTCGAAAGGTTTTGCCGTAAGAAGATTTCGCGAGATGAAGCTCGGTTCGCCGGTAGGCTGATCACTGCCGGCATAAACCCACAGTATCGGTTTGTTGTGGTAACTGCCAAATTCAATGATATCACCCACTTGAAAGTTGATGTTTTTATAATTTGAAAACTTAATTAAATCTGGTGCGTATGTATGTATCAGTGATCCTGCAGAAAAAGCACAGAGAATTGCAGTAAAAATTTTGAGACGAAGAGAACTTCCTTCACTGTTTCCTTTGTTTGCAGGAATGTTCTTGTCAGATAGTATCGAACCGCCGTTTTTTTGTCTATCCTTTATGTATGACAACAGCATCTGCAGAGATTTTTGCTCACCTAGTTCAAAAACCTTAATGAACTGTTTGCTTGCAAGGTAGTATCTCAAATCATCATTGAAATCAGCTTCGTTCAGATCAAGATTGTAAATCAGAAACGGAAGTCTCATGCTGAATGCCATATTTATCTCATTGAGTACATGAGGTGAAGCGTTTGCACTTGACGAGAGAATAAGCAGAAATATTTTTGCTTGTTCGAGTCCCTGGGTAATGTGTCCGGCAAAAATGCCTCCGTCAGCAGGTATGTCGTTCAAATCCAACCAGTAAGTGATATTGTTGTTTGAAAGTACTGAAGCTATTTTCAGTGCCACCTCATTATCCTTGCTCGAATGAGATATGAATACGTCCTTTGCAGTCATTTACTTTTTAATACCCTTGAATTTAATGCTCGTATTATATCAGTGTGAGTTTGTATATTGTTGCTTTCTTTGTGTAGTTAAAACTATGATTTGCTTAAGTTCACATATTTAAAGATAACTACGGTCAGATAGGAGATTTTAAAACCGCATAATGTTTGCAGAATCAATAACAATATGAGTAATCTTCGAGTACCTGTACAAATACTAGAAAACTTTTAAATTGAACTCTCAGCATTCTTTTTCAATAGGTCTGGTCAGAACAGCATTTTCAAAGCCCATGTGTTCGGTAAATAATTTGAAGTCGGGCAGAGAGTAGAGCACCTGACTTATTGTGGCAGAACCGTATTCTTCGATTAGGTTGTTTGCTACGGTTTTAAGCAGAAATCCTCCAACACCTCTGTTTCTAGTGATTTCGAGTACGCTGAAGTAATCTATTACTCCGCGATCTGCTGAAGCGATGCCTAAAATGGAACCGTTGTATACCGCAACATAGCTTGATCTTCCTTCACCGGTTTTGAGTTCATACCCGTCGAGTACTCTATTTAAACTTGCATGATATTTTTCCATATCGAGATCTTTAATATTGAACACACTGAGTCTCATTTTTTTTCTCCTATTTTCTTTTCAGCCATTTCTGCGGATTGATGGGTGAACCTTTGTACCTTATTTCAAAATAGAGTGAAGATTCAAGAGATCGATTTGAAGGATCGTAGTATCCTATCACATCTCCTTTTTTAACACGATCGCCAACTTTTTTGGTTACCGTGTTGTTGTTTCCATATATGGATAGATATCCGTCACCGTGATCTAGCACAACTATCACTCCGTATCCTTCAAGCGGACTCGCCATTACGACATCACCCTCGGCAATGGAAAGAACCTCTTTATTATTTTGCGATGATTGGAGCAGCATACCTGTCCATTTGAGCTCTCCAGCTCTTGATTCACCGAATTTTTTTATGATTTTCCCGCTTACCGGCCAGAGAAGATTTCCTTTTTGATTTTTTAGACCTTTAAGTCTCTCCTTTTCTATTTGTGCTATAGTTTTCTTTGCCGCTTCATTTGCTGATTCACCTTGCTCTGCGGCTTTTGCCTTGGCCTGAGCTATGCGCTCCTCTTCTTTTTTACGTTTTTCCTGGGCTATCTTTTTTTGGTTTGCCTCAATTTCCTGCTGTAGTTTTATTTTAAGGAGTTCTACCTTCTTTTCTTCCTTTTTTATGTTTTCATTTATTGCTGTGTAGGTTTCCTCTTTTTGTTTTTTTCTTACTTTCAGCAGTTCTGATTCATTATCATGGTATTCAATTATTTGTTTCAATTCCTGATTGTTCCCTTCAATTGACTTTTTGTTTTGTTCAACCTGGGCAATCAGATTTGTTGTACTGTCAATAAGTTCTGCCCGTGACTTATTAATGTATATGTGATATTCAAGAGCCCGTCCGATCAGATTAGGATCTTCCTGATTTAAAACAAGCTTAATGTAGTCAGATGAACCTAATTTGTAAGCTTCTGTCAATTGCTTTGAAAGCATCTGTAACTGCCGTTCCTTTTTTTCAATAAGACGCTTTTGTTCTGTTCTGAGCTGAGCTAGCCTATGTTGTGCGTTTGCAAGATCAGTTTTTGACTTTTTTAACTGTTTGTTGATTCGTGATATTTCCTCTTCATCTTTTTTTAGCTGAATTTCAAGTTCTTTGAGGTTTTCTTTGTTTTTATTGATTTTGTCTTGATGGTCTTTGATTTCCTGTTGAACGTTTTCTATATTTTTAGGTGACTGTGCCACTACAGAAAACGGCAACAAGAATAATACTAGGATAGCGCCAGCGATACTTATACTGGCGCTAAATAATTTATACAATTTTTTCTGTATAAACATTCAGATTCACTTTATTTAAGTGTGAAAATAGGCTTACCGCTCATTTCTGCCGGAATGTCCATACCCATAAGGTACAGCATAGAAGGAGCAAGGTCTGATAGTTTGCCTCCCTCTCTTGCTTCTGCAGATCTGCCGACATAGATCAAAGGAACAGGCAGATTGGTGTGAGCTGTGTATGCTTCACCGGTTTCTAGATTTTTCATTCTTTCTGCATTTCCGTGATCTGCAGTGATCAAACATTCTCCGCCGACTTTCTTTAATGATTCCACAACGCGCCCGATTGAGGTATCCACTGCTTCACAGGCTTTTACTGCAGCTTCATAAACTCCGGTGTGACCGACCATATCTCCGTTAGGATAGTTGCATATAATGACGTCGTATTTGCCAGATTCTATTGCAGCACATAAATTGTCAGTAAGTTCCACGGAACTCATTTCCGGCTGAAGATCATATGTTGCAACCTTCGGACTTGCTATAAGCTTGCGATCTTCTCCTGGGAAAGTAGCTTCGACACCTCCGTTGAAGAAGAATGTAACATGAGCATATTTTTCTGTTTCGGAGATTCTCAACTGAGTCTTACCATGAGACGACAGCCACTCTCCAAGAGTGTTTGTCAGATTCTCCGGCGGATACGCACATGCTGTTTTTATATCAGCGGCGTATTGTGTGAGCATTACGAAATCCGAAAGGTTCGGATATACCTTGCGTTCAAAACTGTCAAACTCTTTGTTTACAAAACTGCGAGTAATCTCTCGTGCACGGTCTGCTCTGAAATTCATGAAGATAAGAGAGTCGCCATCAGTTACGCATGCAGGTGAAGAGCCAACAACAGATGCTTTTACAAACTCATCATTTTCGTTTCTGCTGTAGGCTGCTTCGAGTGCAGCAGATGCAGACGCAAATGGAGCAAACTCACTCTTGCCCTGGGTTAAAAGGTCATAACACTGCTGAACTCTGTCCCATCGGTTGTCTCTGTCCATGGCATAATATCGACCGATGATAGAAGCTATACGGCCAACTCCCAGTTCAGAGAAAATTTTATCGAATTTCTCGATTGATGACTGAGCAGAGCGAGGCGGTACATCACGACCATCAAGAAATGCGTGGAAATAAACCTTTTTTGCACCTTTTTCAACAGCCAGTCTGATCGCTGCTTCAATATGATCTTCGTGACTGTGGACTCCTCCTGGAGACATAAGGCCCATAATATGAACAGCCTTGTCTGCCTTAACAGCTTTGTTTATGGCATCACATAAAACTTTGTTGTCGAAAAAGTCACCATCCTGTATAGCCTTGGTTACTCTGGTCAGTTCCTGATATACGACACGTCCTGCACCAATATTTGTATGGCCTACTTCTGAATTTCCCATCTGACCATCAGGCAAACCAACGTCAAGTCCTGAAGCAGAAATTAGGGTATGAGCATATTTTGCTGTAAGACTGTCAAGATTTGGTGTGTTGGCATTTTCAACGGCGTTAAATCTTTTTTCTGTATTGTAGCCCCAACCGTCCATTATGATGAGGGCCAATGTTTTTTTTGCTGACATAAAAAATCCTTAGAATGTCTGTAAATAACTGGAAAATTCTAGCATAAAAGCATTTTATTGGGTATCGGCAATGTGAATACTGAATCTGTATTGTATAACCCTGTATCAATGCTTTTCCTGTCTCAGTAATTGAAAACAGTCAGCGATGAAACTGTTTTTTTTATTTTCCGGCAATTTTTATTGAGTCAACAAGTATGCTTCCTGTTTTAACTGATGATTCAGGATCAATGTCATTACTTATTGCAACAATGTTTTTGAATATATCCCTGGCATTTCCTGCAATGGTTATTTCCTTTACAGGATAAACAATCTCGCTGTGATTGACCATGAATCCTCTTACGCCGACTGATATATCTCCAGTAAGCGGATCAAGACCAAACCCCATCATGTCTTTTATTATGAGACCGGTATCCATCTTTTTTATAAGGTCATTTCGGGAAATACCGCTGTTGGTTATCAGCCAGTTGTATATACCATCTCCGTTGCCTGTATTTTTCATTTTTAACTGGCGTGCAGAGTATGCGGAAAGAATATAACTTGATACTGATCCGTTAGTGATAATGTTTCTTTTTGTCGTTTTAGAACCAGAAGAATCAACGCAGCAACTTGACATCTCATGAAGCATGTAGGGATCTTCAGTTACTGTCAGCCATTCAGGAAGGATCGTTTCACCTAAACAGTCATTTAGATATGATACCTTTTTAAATTGAGCGCGTCCTGAAAGACCTGAAACAAGCCAGTAGAAGATATTCGGTGCTACATCCCTGTCGAAAATTACAGGAAGATTTTGTGTTGGGATTTTTTGGGCTCCCAGTTTTGGAATAGTGTCATCAAAAGCTTCCTTCACGATATCTTCAAGCTTCCATCTGATATCTGAACGGTATGTGAAGTGATAGGAACCACCCTGTTCCATCTGATCATTTTCTTCTGCAGTCAGACTGATAGAATCTGAATAATGCGAACCTCTGGTTGTATAAAACTGCCCTTTTGTTGTTGCGAATATAGACTGTCCGTATCCACAGGCTACATTAGCAGAATTGCACTGTTTGATTTTCTTGTTACCCAGACTCAATTTTTCAAGTTCCATAGCTCTTGAAATCTGCATTTCCGGATTGGGCTCTTCTGGATAAAATGTATCGAATTCTTGAAATTCTCTTTGCAGATCCTCATCTTCTGCCAGACCGTTATATACATCCTTTTCTGTATATTTAGAGATGTCAATGGCCGCATCAATAGTTTTATATATGGCATCGTCACTGAGATCTGTTGTTGATGCTGAACCTTTGTGATGGTCATTCCATAGTTCAGCGCTGAATTCTCTTCTTTTTGAAAATTTTACAACATCAGTCTCCTGATTTCTTACTGATGTAGTTAACCCTGTGGATTTCACTACAGATACAAGTGCCTGATCAACATTTTTTTTTATGATGTAGTCTAAGGCCTTTTCAACTACGGTTCGGAGTTTTTCTTCTTCCTTTTGTAATCTTTCTTGAATATCCATGATTGCGTATCTTCCTTGAATTTAACCGTACCGACGACTGTCGCAAATGTACCGCTTCATTTTTTAGTTACATATTCTACATGATGAGAAAAATCATTATTCGTGATTAAGTCACCTTTTAAACAATAATGGCTCTCCATAAAAATAAGTTGGAAATAATCATTAATCTTATTTCGAAATATCAATAATCTTTAGAAAGAAATATTCATCATCGTTGAATCCATATGCCTTTCTTCTCATCGTTTTGATCTTATTGT